>BNJU01003212.1_pt1 | contig 120342 bp, 154 predicted proteins | sample 8539281 | NCBI WGS metagenome assembly BNJU01 (sample SAMD00202456, study PRJDB9452) | human saliva metagenome | isolation source: human saliva | place: Japan | reverse complement strand
GCTAAGAAAAACGCAAATAAAAAGGGACTCTGCTTGAGTCCTTTTTGTAGTTATTTCGAAGTTTTTCCAAAGTCACTTTAAAGATATCTGGGATATCAGAAGTAAATTCCATAGTTTCACCCTGTTCTTGGATGGGTAAACCAAGAGTCTTTGGCATGAAGAAATTGCCCATGTCCTTTCAAGGTTTTACGAGGGCCATAAACCTCATCGCCAGCGACAGGATGACCGATATAAGCCATGTGTACACGGATTTGATGAGTTCTTCCTGTTTCCAGTTGCAATTCCAGCAAGGTATAATCACCAAAGCGCTCCAAGACTTGGAAACGTGTCACTGCTGGTTTTCCTTTTGCAGTCACAGCTTGTTTCTTGCGGTCTTTTTTCACTACGTCCGATTGGTGCTTCAATGACACCACGGTCATTTGGGAAGATTTCCATGAACGATGGCCCAATATTTTACGAAGAGACTTTCTTGTCCTTCAATTCTTGAGCTAGTGCTAAATGGGCATCATCGTTTTTAGCAATCATCAAGAGACCTGATGTATCTTTATCAATACGATGGACAATCCCTGGACGCAAGACACCATTGATACCTGATAGGTCCTTGATGTGGTACATAAGGGCGTTAACCAAGGTACCACTGGTATGACCAGCACTTGGATGAACAACCATCCCTTGAGGTTTATTGACTACTGCTACATCCTCATCTTGATAAATGATTTCTAGAGGAATATCTTCAGCTACATACTCCAAAACCTCTGGTTCTGGCACCTGATAAGTAACGACATCGCCCTCTTGGACCGTATACTTGGCTTTCTTGACCTGGCCGTTGACCAAGACTTGGCCTGATTTGATTTGTTCATTGGCGAGACTTCGCGACAGTTCTGTTAAATCTGACAAAGCCTTATCTAAGCGTAGTCCACCTGTTTCAATTTTAATTTCCATTCATTTCCTCTTTTAGCATTGCAAGCAATAAACACAATCACTCCGACTGTCAGATAGCTATCAGCCACATTGAATATGGCAAAATTAACAAAGTCTCAAGTGAAACATATCCACGACAAATCCTTGACTGATGCGATCGATAAAGTTTCCCTAGACCACCTGCAATAATCAAAACCAGTCCAAAAGACTGTCCAGAAGGAATCCTCTATATGCTTATGCAGATACCAGATAGCTCCCTACCATAACTACTAGAGTTATCACTGCAAAAAACCACTGTTGATCTTGAAGCATAGAAAAGGCTGCTCCCTCTATTTTGCAGATAGGTTAAACTAACTAGATTTGGGATCCATGATTGATTTCACCAAGAGCAATATTCTGAACGACGTACGCCTTTACCAATTGATCTAAGACAATCAAGGCTGCTATAATCCCTGCTACTATTCCTCTTTTTTTCATGCTTTCCTCTTCTGATCAAAATACTCTTGCATAACCTCTACAAATAAAGTCCCTGCTTGGCTCAAGTCTACTTCTTCACGTTTCACATAAACCATGCGATTATTGAGATTATCATTTAGCGGAATAACGGTGATCCCGTTCACACTATCGCTATCTAAGAATCCAGATCCAGTCGCATAAGCATTTGTTCTTTCAAGAATCCCATTTAAGGTAGCGCGGTCAGTTACGTTAAACATTTGAGAGCTAGCACTTGTATCTACAAAGTTCTCTGAGTAATAAAGATACTCATCCTTTTCCTGTGTGAATCGAACTGTTGGTAAATCAGCCAAATCCTCCATGACCAACTCTTTTTTCTTGGCTAAAGGATGCCCTTCACGCAGATAGATATGCGTTTGGAAAGGAATCAACTCAATCACTTCAAGTCCTAACTTTTCAACCCGCTGCATAATTCCCTTTTGGTTTTGATTGTTGAGGTAGATAATTCCAATCTCACTATGTCCTTGGGCTACTTCATCCAAAATCTGAACAGTTGTTGATTCAAAAATACGGAAATTTTTATAGTCAGGATATTGTTGCGAAAAAGCTGTAATGGTTGGTGGCAAGAAATCATAGTGCTGGCTGGCTATTGAAAAACTCATCTTTCTCCTCTTCAGGATTGGCATACTGATTTTTGGAAAACATCAAATCCTTTTAACCAACTCTTGTGCCTTTTCATAAAAATTCCATCCCACGACGTGTAAGAAAAGTTCCTGAACTGGTTCTACGGAAAAATCTTGAAAGCCAAGCTCTTTTCCAAGTCTCTACAGAAATAGATAGACTCGGCTGACTAACGTACATTTTCTCAGCCGCTTCACGAAAAAGTACCACTATTAGCAATAGCTACAACGTAGCGTAATTGTTGAATATTCATGATTTCTCCTTCGATTTCTATCTTATCATTATACCATAAATCAAGCCTATCCAACAAAGGAAAATCATAAGACAGTTACTTCTAAGAAAAAGTAACAAAAAAACACCTTTCAAGTTAGATGAAAATTCTAACCCACAAAGGTGTCGTTATTAAGATTATTTAGCTGCTGCGTAGAGTTCGTCTACTTTATTCCAGTTGATAACTGAGAAGAAAGCTTTTGATGTAGTCAGGACGAACGTTACGGTATTTCACGTAGTAAGCATGTTCCCAAACATCCAAGCCCAAGATTGGTTTTTTACCTTCTGAGATTGGTGTGTCTTGGTTTGCAGTTGAAGTTACTTCAAGTTTACCTTCTTGGTTAACAACCAACCATGCCCATCCAGAACCAAAACGAGTTGTTGCTGCTGCAGTGAAGGCTGCTTGAATTCTTCGAATGAACCGAAAGTTTCATCGATTGCTGCTGCAAGTTCTGCTGAAGGAGCTGTTTTTTTCAGGAGTCATCAATTCCCAGAAAAAGAGCGTGGTTCAAGTGTCCACCACCGTTGTTGATAAGCGCTTGACGGATATCAGCTGGGATAGATTCTACATCAGCAAGCAAAGCTTCAAGGTCTTCACCGATTTCAGGGTGTTTTTCAAGAGCTGCATTTGCATTGTTAACGTAAGTTTGGTGGTGTTTGTCATGGTGCAAGTGCATTGTTTCAGCATCGATGTATGGTTCCAATGCATCGTAAGCGTATGGAAGATCTGGTAAGATAATAGCCATCTGTAATACCTCTTTTTCTTTCTATATAAAGATGATAACGCAATCATCCTATTTTTTCAAGTTATTTGCTCAATTTGACTGGCTAGCAATCTGCAACAAAGCCTTCTCAAACAGGTAGCCTTTCTCATAAACTCCTGTCTTAATTTGGTAATCAGCTTGGATGAGATAACGAATAGAATTCTGGAGAAAATCAAGGGATAGTCTTCGAGAATCACGAAGGGCAAATTTGATTTGGTAGGGATTCGGATTGCGACCAAGATAGTGACCTAAACTGCTGACCATCTGGGACTCTGTCTGACCAGACTCTTGCAAAATTTTCACTTGTGTATAGAGTCTGAACTGCCCCAACATAATGGCAATCAGTTTAATCTCATCTTCTCCCTGCAAAGTCAAATCTTTTACTAAATCACGTGCCTGATCAATCTTCTTAGTCAATATTAACTGAGTTAAATCAAAGATATTATCCTGCAAAGTCTTTGGTATGGCCTCAACAATGTCTTCTTCGGTAATCCGGTCATCATCCTTATAAGACTGTAAGAAGAGTAGATTTTTCTGAATTTCACTGAATTGAAAACCTGATTTGATAAGTAACTGTTCAAAGGATTTTCCATCAAAGGTCAGTCCTTGTTCCTGAGCCCACTTTTTGAAAAATAAGCTCGCATCTCTTGTTCTTTTTGGTTCAAGAGCTTCAAAAAAATCTTGGCATCCCTCTTGAGTAATTTTGACTAAACGTCTCTTACTATCCAGCTTCCCTTCAGCAAAAAAATAACTAATTTACTCGTCGGAGATGGATTTTTCCAAATATTCTTCAAAAAGCCTTAAGCTCGTCATCAGATAGATAGCGTTTTTTAGCTGTCGTTATATCGAGAAAATGATCTAAAATAACAATTTTTTCATCCGCAAAGAAAGGAAGACTGACCAGCTCTAGTTCCAAGCTTTTGTAGTCTACTTCTTTCATATCAAAATAAGCAAAGTTCAAATCAGCAGAATCGTAGCCGATTTGCTTTAGCACCTGAGTTTTCATGACTTCATACTGTCCTTGATCAGCGCCTGTAAACAAGGTCAAACTAGGTAAGTTTGATAAAGATAGCTTTTGGCTTTCTTCTATTGCTAGCATCATTTCTCCTTTCTTTTTAGTTTCTCTTTTATTTAATCAATATAATTCAATTTACCACGGAAATCTTCAAGACTTTCATAACCTTTTTCCGCCATAATTTCTTTGAGTTCCTTTAGTAATACGTTCAAAAAGCACCCTACACCTTCTTTATGTAGGGTAGTTCCTACCTGCACCATGCTGGCACCACATAGGATATGTTCAAAAGCATCACGTCCTGTTAATACTCCACCAGTTCCGATGATTTGAATTTCTGGATTCAAGCGTTGATAGAAAGCATGGACATTTGCAAGGGCTGTTGGTTTGATGTATTCTCCACCAATCCCACCAAAGCCATTCTTAGGACGAATCACGACTGACTCATCTTCAATATAAAGACCATTTCCGATAGAGTTGACACAGTTGACAAACTTGAGCGGATATTTGTTAAAGATCGCTGCAGCTTGATCAAAATGAACAATATCAAAATAAGGTGGAAGCTTAATTCCTAAAGGTTTTGTAAAATACTCAAAGACTTCTGATAAGATACGATCTGTAGTTTCAAAGTCATAGGCAATCTGAGGTTTACCTGGAACATTTGGACATGAGAGATTGAGTTCAGTCAAACCGCGGAAATCACTCTCTTGAACCTTTTTTTCAAGATGGTATGAGTTTCCTCTGGAGACATTCCAACTAATGATAGAAAGAAGGTACGATTTGGTTCCTTTTCTTGTAACTCTAAAAGATAGTTTAAGTAATAATCTAAACCATTATTTGGTAGACCCATAGAGTTGATAGAGCCAAGTGGAACATCTTGATAACGTGGTTCAGGATTTCCCTGACGAAATTCCAAGGTTGCTGTTTTAGTGACAAAGGTTCCTGCTGCTGAGTTTTTTTGACACCTTCCAACTCCTCAACCGTCATACAAGCAACTCCTGCCGCATTCATCAAGCAATTGTCAAACTCAAAACCAGCAATCTGTGTTTTAGTTGATACCATGATTCTGTTCCTCCAGATTCCTTTTTATGTCTATTATTATACCATACTTTGACTTTTGCTTTTTCAATAAAACCATTTCATAGAAAAGGTTCGTTTTTTTAGCAAGTTTTGAATCAGTTGTATCAAAATTGAAAGAATTTTTAGAAAATTTGTGTTTTTCTTTACACTGAAAAAAATTTTTCTGCTATAATGTCTCATGTAATAAAAATATGACAACAAAAAAGGAGAACGATATGACATCTGCTAAAGAATATATCCAAAAGCGTGTTTGAAACTGTAAAAAGCTCGTAACGGGCATGAGGCTGAATTTCTCCAGGCGGTTGAAGAATTCTTCAGCACTTTGGAGCCTGTCTTTGAAAAAAACACCCTGAGTATATTGAAGAAAAATATCTTGGCACGTATCACTGAGCCAGAGCGCGTAATTTCTTTCCGTGTTCCTTGGGTTGACCGTGATGGAAAAAGTTCAAGTTAACCGTGGTTACCGTGTTCAATTTAACTCAGCTGTTGGACCATATAAAGGCGGACTTCGTTTCCACCCAACTGTAAACCAAGGGATCTTGAAATTCCTCGGATTCGAACAAATCTTTAAAAACGTTTTGACTGGACTTCCAATCGGTGGTGGTAAAGGTGGATCAGACTTCGATCCTAAAGGCAAAACTGATGCTGAAGTGATGCGCTTCTGCCAAAGCTTCATGACTGAATTGCAAAAATACATCGGACCATCTCTTGACGTACCTGCTGGTGATATCGGTGTTGGTGGACGTGAGATTGGTTACCTTTACGGTCAATACAAACGCCTCAACCAATTTGATGCTGGTGTCTTGACTGGTAAACCTCTTGGATTTGGTGGTAGCTTGATTCGTCCAGAAGCAACTGGTTACGGTTTGGTTTACTACACTGAAGAAATGCTTAAAGCTAACGGCAACAGCTTTGCTGGTAAGAAAGTTGTGATTTCAGGTTCTGGTAACGTAGCTCAATACGCTCTTCAAAAAGCAACTGAACTTGGTGCAACTGTTATCTCTGTATCTGACTCAAATGGTTATGTCATCGATGAAAATGGTATCGACTTTGACCTTCTTACAGATGTTAAAAAAAAACGCCGTGCTCGTTTGACTGAGTACGCTGCAGAAAAACCAACTGCTACTTACTACGAAGGTTCTGTATGGACTTACACTGGTAACTATGATATCGCTCTTCCATGTGCGACTCAAAATCGAGATCAACGGTGAAGCTGCGAAACGCTTGGTTGCTCAAGGAGTTATCTGTGTATCTGAAGGTGCTAACATGCCTAGCGACCTTGAAGCTATCAAAGTCTACAAAGGAAAATGGAATCTTTATGGACCTGCCAAAAGCTGCCAATGCTGGTGGGTGTAGCTGTATCAGCTCTTGAAATGAGCCAAAACAGCCTTCGCCTTTCATGGACACGTGAAGAAGTTGATGGACGTCTCAAAGACATCATGACAAACATCTTCAACACTGCTAAAACAACTGCTGAAACATATGGTCTTGGAACTGACTACCTTGCAGGTGCAAATATTGCAGCCTTTGAAAACGTAGCAAACGCTATGATTGCTCAAGGGATTGTTTAATTCCTGAACATATAACTCCCTCACATCTCTGTGAGGAGTTTTTCTATTCATAGACCCTACCCAAACTGGATAGATCTTTTGTTTATTATAATTTATCTGCGACTGCATCCAACAATTCTTGAATCTTAGCTTGGTTACTTCCTCCCGCCATGGCCATGTCTGGTTTACCACCACCACGTCCATCAACGATTGGAGCTAATTCTTTAATCACATTACCTGCATGCACATCTTTTGTCTTGCTGGCTACAAGGACATTGACCTTGTCACCGATAGCTGCGACAAGAACAAGGACATCAGAGTAATCTTTTTGTTTCCAGTTATCCGCAAAGGTACGAAGGGCACCTGCGTCTGATACAGATACTTGGCTGGCAATGTAACGGTGACCGTTTGCTTCTTGAACATTCTTGAAGACATCACCTGCTGCCGCTGCTGCTGCTTTTTCCTTCAATTCTGCATTTTCTTTTTGCAATTGACGGAGTTGCTCTTGAAGTCCTTCCACCTTGTGAGGGACTTCCTTGAGTTGAGGTGCTTTCAAGGTTGCTGCGACTGCTTTCAGTGCATCTTCTTGGTCACGATAAGCTTCAAAGGCCTCTTTACCAGTCACTGCCAAGATACGACGAGTTCCTGATCCGATCCCTTCTTCTTTGACAATCTTGAAGAGACCGATTTCAGAAGTATTGCCAACGTGGGTACCACCACAAAGTTCTACTGAGTAGTCCCCGATAGTGACTACGCGAACTTCTTTACCGTATTTCTCACCAAAGAGGGCCATAGCTCCCATTTCTTTAGCTGTGTCAATATCAGTCTCAACTGTTTCCACTGCGATGGCTTCCCAAATCTTCTCATTGACTTGTTGCTCAATAGCACGCAATTCTTCAGGAGTAACAGCTTGGAAGTGAGTGAAGTCAAAGCGAAGGAATTCTACTTCATTAAGTGATCCTGCTTGAGTAGCATGGTGGCCAAGGATATTATGAAGAGCCGCATGGAGCAAGTGAGTGGCTGTGTGGTTCTTCATGACACGATGACGACGATTGCTATCGATGGCCAAAGTGTATTCTTGGTTCAAAGCAAGAGGAGCAAGAACCTCAACGGTGTGCAATGCTTGTCCGTTTGGTGCTTTTTGAACGTCTGTTACAGTCGCTACGACATTTCCTGCAGCATCCAAGATTTGACCATGGTCCGCAACTTGTCCACCCATTTCAGCGTAGAAAGGTGTCTCTGCAAAGATAAGTGACGCAGTCCCTTCTGATACAGCTTCTACTTCAGCATTGTCAGCTACGATAGCCACCAACTTAGAAGACAATTGACTAGCATTGTAGTTGAAGACACTCTCAACAGTGATGTTTTTGAAGGGTTTCATTTTGCATACCCATAGATCCGCCTTTGACAGCAGATGCACGCGCACGTTCTTGTTGTTCCTTCATGGCTGCTTCGAAACCTTCACGGTCTACAGTCATTCCAGCTTCTTCAGCGATTTCTTCTGTCAACTCTACTGGGAATCCGTATGTATCATAGAGTTTAAAGACATCTGGACCAGCAATGACAGATTGACCTTTTTCTTTCAAGTCTGCTACGATACCTTGGGCAAAGTGCTGACCTGAGTGAAGGGTACGAGCAAATGACTCTTCCTCGCTCTTAACGATTTTCTCAATAAAGTCACGTTTTTCAAGAACTTCTGGGTAGTAGCTTTCCATGATTTTTCCAACAGTTGGAACGAGTTTGTAAAGGAAAGGCTCATTGATACCCAATTTTTGACCATGCATAGAGGCACGACGAAGAAGACGACGGAGGACATAACCACGACCTTCATTTCCAGGAAGGGCACCATCACCGATAGCGAATGAAAGAGAACGGATGTGGTCTGCAATAACCTTGAAGCTCATGTTGTCGCCATCTTGGTCGTAAACCTTACCAGATAATTTCTCAACTTCACGAATGATCGGCATGAAGAGGTCTGTTTCAAAGTTTGTCTTAGCCCCTTGGATAACCGCCACCAAACGCTCTAAACCAGCGCCCGTATCAATGTTTTTGTGTGGCAATTCCTTGTACTCGCTACGAGGAACAGCAGGGTCTGCGTTAAATTGTGACAATACAATGTTCCAGATTTCGATATAACGGTCGTTTTCGATATCTTCTGCAAGAAGACGAAGACCGATATTTTCTGGGTCAAAAGCTTCTCCACGGTCGAAGAAGATTTCTGTATCAGGTCCAGAAGGTCCCGCACCGATTTCCCAGAAGTTGTCTTCAATTGGGATCAAATGACTTGGATCTACTCCCACTTCAATCCAGCGGTTGTATGAATCCTTGTCATCTGGATAATAAGTCATGTAAAGTTTGTCTTTCGGGAAGTCAAACCACTCAGGACTTGTCAAAAGCTCATATGCCCATGTAATTGCTTCGTCACGGAAGTAATCCCCGATTGAGAAGTTCCCCAACATTTCAAACATAGTATGGTGACGGGCAGTCTTCCCTACGTTTTCGATGTCGTTAGTACGGATGGCTTTTTTTGGGCATTGGTAATACGTGGATTTTTCAGGAATGATAGTTCCATCAAAGTATTTTTTTAAGAGTAGCAACCCCTGAGTTGATCCACAAAAAGTGTTGGGTCGTTTACTGGAACCAAGCTAACGGATGGTTCTACTGAGTGGCCTTTTGTAGCCCAGAAATCAAGCCACATTTGGCGGACTTGTGCACTAGATAATTGTTTCATATGTATCTCCTTTTTACTAATTTGATTGGCTTTCTAGCATTTCCACATAGTCGATAGCGACACAGAGGGAAATGACTAGGTCTGCATAAGATTCGTCATAGACGGTTACGGTATAGGTAGAGGTTAAATGGAAAAGTTCCTTGGTAATCTCAGCAATCACTTGGTCACGGTCGTCCAGCAATTTAAAATTCAAATCCCAGACATTTCCTTCGATACGAAGGCCGAGATTGTCAAACTCATACTTATCCTTCCAGAAAGTCAACTTCTTTCCGGATATAAAAAATGATCTCCATTACTCAGTTGAATTTCAAAAACGAGGTAGGAAAAGTTAAGACTTCCTTTACTAATCTCACTGACCTGTTCACCAGCAACATCATAGATGGTAAAGGTTTTAGGAATCTTAAAAAAATGAACCTTCAACCTGATAGGCGACATTGCCCAACTCATCCTTGATATCAAAAGCGTTCACCACCTAGGCGAAATTTTTTTGTTTGACAAGAAATGTTCTCATAAACACCTCCAAAAATAAAAAGACAAATCCATATCACGAAGGGCGAAAAAACCGCGGTACCACCTTCATTCAATGAACTTGTCATTCTTTTGATTCTTATGCAATTGTTAGATTGAGTAGCATGATTTTTCTATCTTAGATGGCTCGCAGCACCGCCAATTCTCTGAACTAAGATGGAGAAAAATCAATTCTCAACTTTCTTATTATATCGTTTTTTTAAGCTCTGCGTCAACTGGAAATAATCCTCATTTAAATAACCAACTCCCTATATCTCTGATTACTTTTTTTCAGGATATTTTTTTCTTACTGCCATTTTTTTCTTTTTATCCCAACTTTTTATCCCAAGTTTTCGAATTGCTATACATAAATACGAAAATATTTGCAAATATAAAGTAACCTATCACCAAATGTATGGAATCAGTTGTTAGGTATTGTCGATCCAAACCATCCTTTAGATGAGAATAGTATAATTGTTTTCGTTAACAATCAAAAAGGTTAGCTAATAACTTTTTTTGAAAAAAAGTAGACATTTTTCATGATTTGTTACCGCTTTCTATTATTATAAACTTAGTATACTACTAGGCTATAAAATAAGCAAATAGGATAGTAAAAAAATACACAGCTATACTAACTATTCAAAAAAACGAACCAGTTGTTACTGATTCGTTTTTCTTTACATACTCCTACTTCCGATACATCTTAAATTGTAGGAAGAGGTCACTGTAGATTCCTGTCCATTTATGGTCAAACTTTCTCATAAACTTCTAGGTGTTTCATAGTATCTGCATCTGGATAGAAGGACTTGTCCTCTTTTGTCTCCTCAGGGAGCATTTCCTTAGCAGCATTGTTTGGTGTTGAATAGCCGACATACTCAGCATTTCTTGAGAGCATTTGTCAGGGCTTTCAACATAAAGTTGATGAAAGGCATAGGCTGCGTCTTGGTTTTTGACTGTTTTGGGAATGACCATATTGTCAAACCAGAGGTTACTTGCTTCTGTCGGTACGACATAGCGAAGATTTTCATTTTTCTCTAGCATCTGACTGGCTTCTCCTGAAAAGGTCACACCGATGGCAGCGTTATTCTGAATCATGTACCCCTTCATCTCATCCGCAACAATAGCCTTGATATTAGGTGTTAGCTTGTAGAGCTTTATCTACCGTTTCCTCCAACTGCTGTGGATCTTTAGAGTTTAGGCTATAGCCTAGCGAGTTAAGACCTAAACCAAGTACTTCACGCGCCCCATCAAAAAGCATAATGGAGTTCTTATACTCTGGCTTCCAAAGGTCATCCCAATGTTCAGGCGCTTCTTCCACCATAGTTTCATTGTAGACAATTCCCAAGGTCCCCCAGAAGTATGGGATAGAGTACTGGTTGTTGGGATCAAAGGACTGGTTGAGAAATTCAGAACCGATATTCTCAATGCCCTCAATCTTACTATAATCCAGTGGAACTAGAAGGTCTTCGTCCTTCATTTTGTTAATCATGTACTCACTTGGGATGGCAATATCATAAGTCGTTCCACCCTGCTTGATTTTCGTGTACATAGCTTCGTTGGAGTCAAAGGTCTCATACTGGACTTGGATTCCTGTTTCTTCTGTAAATTTCTCGAGAAGTTCAGGGGAGATATAGTCTCCCCAGTTGTAGATAACCAATTTTTGACTATCACGGCTATTGATTTTACTGTCAAGATGATAAGAAATTCCCCATAAAACAAGGATAATGGCTAGAATTCCTGCTAAAAATGAATAGAGTCGTTTCATGCTTGCTCCTCCTTCTCACGTGAAATGAAGTAATATCCGACAACTAGGATAATACTAAAGAGAAAGACCAAGGCTGAAAGAGCATTGATTTCTAGCGAAATTCCCTTACGAGCTCGAGAGTAGATCTCGACTGATAGGGTTGAAAAACCATTTCCCGTTACAAAGAAGGTCACGGCAAAGTCATCTAGGAATAGGTGAAAGCCATGAAAGTAACCTGCAATGATAGACGGCGTTAGGTAAGGAAGCATAATTTCCTTTGAAACATCTGGAACTGACTAGCTCCAAGGTCATAGGCTGCATGGATCATATCTCCATTCATCTCTTTTCAATCGAGGCAAAGACCATAAGCACTACGATTGGAATGGAGAAAGGCCACATGACTAGACAGAACTGTCAAAAATCCAAGTGAAAACTTGAGTTGGGTAAAGAGAATCAAGAAGCTGGCACCAATCATAACGTCTGGGGCAACCATCAAAATGTTATTGAGTGATAGGAAGGCTTCTTGATATTTTTTGCGTGATTGGTAGATGTAAATGGCACCGAAAGTCCCAATAACAGTCGCAATCAAGGCTGATAGGAAGGCTAGTAAAAAGGTCTGAACCAAGATTAGCATGAGTCTTCCATCGCCAAACATGGTTTCAAAGTGAGACAAAGCTAAAAGCCTGTAAAAGCTATTCATATCATCCCCAGCATTGAAGGCATAACCAATCAAGTAAAAGATTGGCAGATAGAGGACGATAAAGACAAAGGCTAGGTAAAGATTCGATAATTTTTTCATCGCTCTCTCCTTTCCTTAGTCACCCACATAGTGATGAACATGGTCAGGATAAGAACAACACCAATAGTTGAACCCATACCGTAGTTATCGTTTGGTCAGGAAGTTCTGCTCGATGGCAGTCCCCAAAGGTAATCACTCGGTTCCCCCAATCAAACGGGTCAACATAAAGAGACTTAAACTCGGGATAAAGACAGATTGAACTCCGCTTCGTACTCCGTTCATTGACAGAGGGAAGATGACATGACGGAAGGTTTCCCATTTGGTCGCACCAAGGTCATAGCTGGCATTGATGAGATTGTTATCCATATCATCCAAAAACATTGAAGATAGGGCAAAATCATAAATGGAAGCTCGATGTAGCTTGCGACAAAGATAAATGAGAAATCTGTAAAGAGCAACTGCTGAGAACCGATTCCGATAAATTCTAGGAATTGGTTGATAGAACCATTTTTGACCAAAAAAATTCCGATAAAGGCATAGGCTTTAAGGAGCAGGTTAATCCAGGTTGGCAAAATGATCAGCATGAGCCATAACTGACGGTGTTTGAGGCGGGTCAAAAAGAGGGCTGTTGGGTAGCTGATAAGTAGCGTCACTAGAGTTACAATCCCTGCATAGAGCACTGAGTTAAAACTCATTTTGAGATAGGTCAAATTTTGTGACGCAAAATAGGATTTATAGTTTTCTAAACTGAACTGGCCTTCGATGTTGAAAAAGGATTGCCCAAAAATCAAGACCAAGGGTGCCAAATACAAAGAGTGCAATCCAAAGCATGTAGGGCACTACAAAGAGTTTAGAGGTTGTTTTCTTCATCTCTTTCCTCCTCGATAGCGTTGATCAAACCTGCTTCTTGCTCTTCGATTTCTACATATTCTTCGATACGAGCATCGAATTCTTCTTCTGTTTCATTGAGACGCATGATGTGGATGTCTTCTGGTTCAAAGTCCAGACCGATTTCCTCACCAACGATGGCCTTACGAGTTGAGTGAATCATCCATTCATTGCCCAGTTCATCATAAGCGATAATCTCATAGTGAACCCCACGGAAAAGTTGAGTATCAACCTTCACTTGAAGTTTTCCTTCTTCTGGCAGAGTAATGCGCAAGTCTTCTGGACGAATGACGACTTCGACCGGTTCATTTGGTTTCATACCACCGTCGACCGCTTCAAAGCGTTTGCCGTTAAATTCGACCAAGTAGTCCTCAATCATGGTTCCTGGCAAGATGTTTGATTCACCGATAAAGGTTGCAACAAAGTGGTTGATTGGCTCATCGTAGATGTCAACTGGTGTTCCTGACTGAACAATTTCACCGTTATTCATAACGAAAATCCAGTCACTCATAGCCAAGGCTTCTTCTTGATCATGTGTAACAAAAACAAAGGTAATGCCCAATCGCTGTTGCAGTTCACGCAGTTCGTACTGCATGTCTGTTCGCAATTTCAAGTCCAAGGCTGACAAAGGTTCATCCAAGAGTACCACACGAGGCTGGTTGATAATCGCACGCGCAATAGCTACACGCTGGCGTTGTCCTCCAGAAAGCTTTACGGATAGAACGTTTTTTTCGAAACCTTCCAACTGTACCATCTTTGAGAACTTCTAATACACGTTGTTCGATTTCTTTTTTTATCGACCTTACGCAAACGCAATGGAAAAGGCAACATTTTTCAAAAGACATTCATATGCGGAAACAAGGCATAAGATTGGAAGACTGTATGAACATCGCGCTTATTGGTTGGAATATCATTGATTCGCACGCCATCCAGTAAAATATCTCCAGTCGTTGCATCCAGCAAACCTGCAATGATATTTAGGATGGTTGATTTTCCTGAACCAGATGCTCCTAGCAGTGTATAAAATTTCCCTTCTTCCAACTCAAAATTAATATCTTTGAGAACCTTAGTGTTGCTATCTTCAAAAAAACTTTAGAAACGTTTTTGAATTCGATAATTGGTTTTTTTCAATTGGCATAAATTCCTTCTTTTTCATAGATTAACAGATCAGGGCTCTGTCAGGCTCGCCACTACCTCTTGCAGGGAGTTAGACCTCCTGCATGCATCTTCGCTACCGATAGGCTTTCACCCCCTCTACATTCTAGTTAGTAGCTGCTAAGCTATTTCTAGTATTTACTCATGTTCACCCAAGATACGAACTTCTCGCTCAAGAGTAACACCTGAGTGTTCTTTAACCTTTTTCAATGACAGACTCAATCAAGTCTTCATAATCTCTAGCAGTTCCATCAGCAATATTGACCATAAAGCCTGCATGCTTTTTCTGAAACTTCTACGCCACCAATACGATATCCCTTTCAAACCAGCTTCTGCAATCAATTGTCCAGCAAAATGACCCACTGGACGTTTAAAAGACTGATCCACATGAAGGATACTCTAAAGGTTGCTTGAGTTCACGAAGGTGAGTCAAGCGGTCCATTTCTTGCTTGATGACTTGGTGATTACCTGGAGCTAAGGCAAACTTAGCAGATAGGACAACTGCTCCTGATGCTTGAATGGCTGAATGACGATAACCAAAGGCCAAGTCTTTAGCAGACAAGGTTTCGATTTCACCTTCCTTGGTCAAGATTTGACAAGACTGGAGAACATGAGCAATCTCACCACCATAAGCGCCAGCATTCATAAAGACAGCACCACCGACACTTCCTGGAATTCCACAAGCAAACTCAAAACCAGTCAAACTATGACGGAGGGCAATACGAGTGGTTTCAATCAAGTTAGCTCCAGCTTCTGCCTCAATGGTATAGCCATCAACAGAAACGTTATTAAGCTTGTCACACATGATTACAAAACCACGTACTCCACCCTCACGGACGATAATGTTACTTGCATTTCCAAGAACCATCCAAGGAATGTTTTCCTGATTGGCAAATTTTACCACACGAGCCATCTCGTAGCGATTACGAGGAAAAAAACTAAATAATCTGCCTTCCCTCCAACTTTGGTATAGGTATAAGTTTTTAGCGGTTCATCGAATCGAATATCGATTCCTTCTAAGGTTTCTTTTAGTTTATCTAATACGGTCATTTTTCTATTCCTTTTATAAAATTCATTCCATTATACCATTTTTTTAGCTCTATTTTTCGATGATTTGGTTAGCTTTTTCAAAAGCTCAAACTAAAAAGAGGATGAACCTCTTTTTGTATTATTGCTTTTATAAAAGATCGTTTTTGTAAAGTAAATAAAAATAATAACTTCCACTGCTAACAATCCTTCTACGAGAAGTGGGATTTGACAACCAACCAACTTGAGATAGGCTCGGAGCCAAATCAAATAGGGCGTGTAAAACCATAAGCAGCTACTAGGTAAATCCATTTCTTTTTGGCGAACTGCTTGATAAACCCAGAAGGTCAAAGCCGACTTGAAGAAGCAAGGCTAGGATTCTCTCAGTCCCAAAAGGTAAATCTGCCATGCTGCTAGATTGTTAATCGTAGCAAGTGTGCTTTCAGGCAAGAGTTGCATGATGGCTGGATTTTTGAGATTCTACTGCTGAAAAAGAGGATGAAGAGATTGAGTAAACTTGCAATCCCGATATAGATCAACTCTAAACCACCATGCCCCAATCCATAAGCAAGAGCATCTGAATCTTCCAAAGTTCTTTTCTTCTCCAACCATTTAAAGAAAATAAGTCGAGCTGTTTCTTCAAATAAAGCAGCCATAGAAATGCCATAAATCACATAGAGAAGAGGATTTTCCGTCATGAGTGGAACTGTCCCATCCTTTTGTGGATGAAGAACCAAGAGATGAACGATTTTCTCCAAGACTTGAGAAGAAGCAAAAAATGCAACTGCCCCAAGTCCCAAAACTGCAAAATTAATCTTATATTTCTTTCTTGCGTACCAAACTGCTGCAATGAGGATAGCAAATAAGGCCAGCATCGTTATTATTACATGAATTTTCATATTTGACTCCTTTTATTCTGCCTGTTCGATATCTTTTTTCATCTCGTCAACATTAAACTTAGCAAATAGATACTGACGGTCCTGAACAGGAAAACGTTGATCCAACTGGTCAACAGCTCCCACCTCTACAATCCCTTCCTTGATAACAAAATCCATAACGTGGCCACCAAAGGTTAGGTCATCTGAGATAAAGTGCAAATGATAACCAGCAACACTAACTCCATGGAAAATTTCAGGTGTCCAAAAACCAACGATAGTTCCTGAGACATTGTCGCAGCTATATTCAGGCTGATGCGTCGCAACCTCAGCAAACTTCGTTTCAGTTGTTGATTTTGGAATCATACGAACATGCATATGCTTAAAAATCACCATGAATCTTGATCGAACGAAATAGATTTTTCTCCATCATAATAGGACTCAATACGTTTTTCAAGTTCCTGATCAGTCATTTCAAAACGCTGACGGAAAAATAACTTCTGCCTGGTGGGGTACAACTGCTGCATAGGGGAATCAAAGGCATCTGGTGAAACTTCAACAATTTCAGGTTTCTCACCTGAACCCTTAGCCTGATATGCTTTCCCATCTAAGACAATCAATTCTCCATCGATAGAATCCAGGGTTCCTAATCCTAAATCACCATGTTCAAGCAATTCACCAACGGTCATGGTTCCACTGTAAAGTCCCGCCATCAAGGCTCCCAAAAGTATTGTATTGGAATAATTTAACTGGTTCTTGCACCTTCATCATCTCACTCTTCTTTGAAAAATTTTACTTACTAAGTATATCACATTTCTGATTAGAATTGAATGCTAGACTGCCTTTTTAATACTCAATGAAAAATCAAAAGAGCAAACTAGGAAACTAGCTGCAGGTTGCTCAAAAGCACTGTTTTGAGGTTGTAGATGGAACTGACGTAGTCAGCTCAAAAGCACTGTTTTTGAGGTTGTGGATAGAACTGACGAAGTCAGCTCAAAGCACTGCTTTGAGGTTGTAGATGGAACTGACGTAGTCAGTATCCTACATATACGGCAAGGCGACGTTGACGCGGTTTGAAGAGATTTTCGAAGAGTATAACATTGCCAAACTTCTAAAAAAAGGTACAATGTAACAAAAATCATGAGAGGTCTGGGATGAAGCAAGAAAGCAAGTATGAACAAGTCGTTCACTATCTAAAAAATGAGATAGAATCAGGTAGATTTCCCACTGGAAGTCGCCTACCATCTATCCGAAAAACTCAGTCAAGATTTTCACTGTAGCAAAGACACCATACAGCGCGCACTCTTAGAACTCCGATACGAGAAATATATCTACTCCAAACCTCAAAGTGGTTATTATGTATTGGAGCAACAAACCAGTCATGAAGACTTAATTATCTCAGTCAATGATGAGCATCTAGCAGCCTATGATGATTTTCGTCTTTGTGTCAATGAGAGCTTGATTGGGCGAGAAAAATTATCTCTACAACTACTATGAACACCAAGAAGGGCTTTAGAAGAATTACGTCAGTCTGTTCAGACATTGCTCTTTGATCAAGCCATTTATAGTAAAGGCAGACCAGTTGGTCATGACGTCTGGAACCCAACAAGCACTGTTTATTCTTTCTCAGATCGATTTTTCCAGGGTCAAGCTCAGGAAATACTGGTCGAACAACCGACCTATCATCGAATGAACCAGCTGCTACTAGCTCAAAAATCTTCCCTTTTCAAAACCATTGAACGTCGAGTGGACGGCATTGACCTGAAAGAACTTGAGGAACAGTTTAAAAAGCGGAAAGATTAAGTTCTTCTATACCATTCCACGTTTCCACTATCCTCTGGGGCCATTCTTATTCTGAAGAGGAAAAAACTTGCTATCCTTGACTTAGCTGCAAAATATCAGATTTATATCGTTGAGGATGACTACCTGGGTGACTTGGATCCTAAAATGGGACAAACCTTTCATTATCTGGACCAACATGATTTGGTCATCTATATCAAGTCCTTTTCTACGAGTCTATTTCCTGCCCTTCGGATTACTGCCCTACTTCTTCCAAACACGATCAAGGAAGCTTTTTGTAACCTATAAAAAAACATTCTCGACTATGACAACAACCTTATCATGCAAAAAGGCTCTATCACTCTATATTGATAGTCAACTCTTTGAGAAAAAAACAGACTAGCACGATTGGCACTGCAAGAAAAAAGTCAGGAGCACATCCAACAGCTCTTACAAAGCTATCCCATTTCCCTACCGAGCTATCCACTTCATGATGGGCTTTTGCTTGATCTCAGGAACTATCCTAGCATCGCTAGTCTTAAACACAGTCCTCTAGAACTCGACTTCTTTGAATCTTCCTATCTAGCGAACTGCCCTTATCACTTTGCAAAAGTTCCTTTAGAAAAATATTGAAGAAACATTGTTATTTAAAAAACAGAGCTGGACTGAAATCCAACTCTGTTATTTTTTTATTGTTCTACTTCTGTTAGCTTTAGCAGCTTTTTTTCAAGATAAGTTTGGTAAGTTCCGTCATCTTTCAGTTTTTTTGGATGACCTTATCAACTACTTCCTTCAAATCTGAGTTACCTTTTTTTGATAGCTACAGCATTTGCTTCGCCTTCTTTCATAGTCAAGCTTTACTGTAGCTACTGCCAAATCTGAGTTCTTAGCAGCATAGCTTAGAGCAACTGGTTCATCCATATGAACAGCATCAACCTTTACCTGATTGAAGCTCATTGACTGCTTCTGCCCATGTTTGTCAAAGAAGTCAACTGTGCCTTTGGAAGTTGCTCTTTAACCATAGATTCAGGAACAGTTCCTTTCTGAGCTGCAATATTAGCACTTGCTAGAGAGTCCAAATCCTTGTATTTTTCAAGATCTGATTTTCTGATAAGGAAGCTAATTTTATTTTCATAGTAAGGAATTGAGAAATCAAAGACTTCTTGTCTTTCTTCAGTTGCACTGATTCCCGCAATTGCTAGGTCTGCTTTTCCTGTCTGAAGACTAGTCAAGACATTATCAAAACTCATGCTTGAAACTTCCAATTTCACTCCAAGTTCATCAGCGATTGCTTGCGCCATGTCAATATCAGCACCTACGACTTGGTTCTTACCATCTACAAGGGCTTGAAACTCAAAGGGAGCATAGTCAGGACTAGTTGCGACCACTAATTTTCCTTTTTGCTTGATGGCCTCCACTGCAGACTGCGAGCTTGAGCTAGACGATTGGCAAGCTACTAAAAAAAGAAGCTTGCAAGAAAAACTACATAAGACAAATATCCATTTTTTTAAAATTCATAAATAAACAACCTCTCTGTTAATTTTGTATAATTATAACTCTATAAACTTTGTTTGTCAAGCATATTTCTAAATTTTTTTATGAAAAATTTTTCATTTTTTCTTTTCAAAAAAAGGAGCTTTTTACTTACTAACAAGCTCCTTTTTGCATAATTAATCAATCTTACAATTCAACAATCTTACCTGTTTCAAAGTAAACAACCCATTCACAGATATTTTTGCATAGTCACCGATGCGTTCCAAGTAGGAAATAACTTGGAAATAATCACGACCTGTGACGATGGCTTCAGGATGTTTTCTTTGATTTCTTCTGTAGCTAGGTCTCGAATGTTATCAAAGTAATGGTTGATATTTTCATCCATAGTTGCAACTTCATAGGCTTGATCCACAGAACCATTCAAATAAAGTTCTAAAGCAGCCTCAACAAAGTTTTTTACTTCACGACCCATTTTTTTAATTTCTTCTTCAACTGCAGGGATACGTTGCTCACCCTTCATACGAATCGTTGCTTTTGCGATAGATACTGCATGGTCTCCCATACGTTCTAGGTCTGAAACAGCTTTTAAAACTGTCAAAACTGTACGTAAGTCTTGTGAAACTGGCTGTTGTAGGGCAATCATTTCAAATGATTTCTTTTCAAGTTTCACTTCGTATTCGTTTACTTCTGCATCTTCCTCAATGACTTCTTTTAGCCATGTCACGGTCATGCGTTACAAAAGCACGTACGGTACGATTGATTTGGGAAAGAACTTCTTGTCCCATAGCATAAAACTGATTATGCAATTTCTCTAAATCTTCTTCAAATTGAGATCGTAACATCTTCTCACTCCTTATCCAAATTTACCTGAAATGTAGTCCTCTGTCTCCTTATGTTGAGGATAGAGGAACATATCCTTGGTATCGTTAAATTCAATCAAATCTCCATTGAGGAAAAATCCTGTCTTATCAGAGATTCGAGATGCTTGCTGCATAGAACGAGTGACCAAGAGCATGGTGTATTTGTCTTTTAGACCATACAAGGTTTCCTCAATCTTACCAGCAGAAATAGGGTCCAAGGCTGAAGTTGGTTCATCCAAAAGGATGATTTTAGGACTAGTCGCCAATACGCGTGCTACACAAACACGTTGTTGTTGACCCACCTGAAAGACCAATAGCAGAGTCATGCAAACGGTCCTTTGACTTCATCCCAGATTGAAGCACGCTGTAAAGCCTTCTCCACTGCTTCATCTAAGACCTGCTTGTCCTTTTTCTCCATTTATGCGGAGGCCATAGACGACATTTTCATAGATAGACATAGGGAAAAGGATTAGGGTTGTTGGAATACCATTCCAATTTCCTTACGCAATTCAACTGTATCGGTACGAGGGGCTATAGATGTTGTGACCGTTATAAACCACTGATCCAGTTGTCGTCACTTCAGGATTAAGGTCACCCATTCGGTTAATAGCCTTTAGAAGTGTTGATTTCCCAGATCCAGACGGACCGATAAGGGCCGTAATTTCCTTGGGTTGGAAATGATAAGGAAACACTATTCAAGGCCTTCTTTTTATTGTAATAGACTGACAGGTCTGAAACCTGCAAAAATCGGTTCTGTCATACTGTTCCCTTTCTAACCAAAGTGTCCAGTTACATAGTCATTAGTTGACTGTAGCTTAGCATTTTGGAAAAATATTAGCAGTCTTATCATACTCAATCAAGTCACCCAAGTAGAAAAAAATCCTGTATAATCACTGGCACGCGCAGCCTGTTGCATACTGTGAGTTACGATGATAATGGTAAAGTCCTTCTTCAACTCAAGCATGGTTTCCTCAAGTTGAGCTGTCGCAATCGGATCTAAAGCTGATGCCGGTTCATCCATCAAGAGAATATCCGGTTTAACAGAGATTGCACGAGCGATACAAAGACGTTGCTGCTGACCACCTGATAGGGTCAAGGCAGACTTATGAAGGTCGTCTTTGACCTGATCCCAGAGGGCAGCCTGACGAAGTGATGTTTCTACAATTTCATCTAGGACTTTTCTTGTCCTTAACTCCTGCACGTTCATGTGCAAAAGGTAATGTTGCGATAGATTGATTTAGCAAATGGATTTGGACGTTGAAATACCATTCCGATATGTTTACGCATTTCATAAACATTAATTTCTGGACGGTTAACGTCAATACCTCGATAGAGAATCTGTCCTGTAACCTTTGCAATATCAATGGTATCATTCATACGGTTGAGACTGCGTAGGTAGGTTGATTTCCCTAGATCCAGACGGACCAATCAAGGGCCGTGATTTTATTTTTTTCGAATTGCATATCGACGCCCTTAATGGATTCTGTTTTTACCGTAGTAAACATGTAAATCCTTAGTAGAGAGGGCCACTTTTTCTTCTGGAAAGGTAATGATATGCTTTTTCATCCCAATTATATTTTTGACATGGCTTCTCCTTTAGGCAGCGGTTAATTTCTTGTGTAGGTAGCTTCCGAGTTTGCGAGCTCCAAAGTTAAAGATTAAGATAAAGATTAGGAGCACCGCAGCAGAACCTGCTGAAACAAGGGTTCCATCAGGAATAGTTCCTTCACTGTTGACTTTCCAGATATGAACAGCCAAGGTTTCTGCTTGACGGAAGATTGAGATTGGACTGGTTACGCTGAGGACATTCCAGTTTGACCAGTCAAGAGCTGGTGCTGATTGTCCTGCCGTATAGATAAGAGCCGCAGCTTCACCAAAGATACGACCTGATGCAAGTACGATACCTGTTACAATACCAGGTAGGGCTTCGGGGATAACGACATGAAGAACTGTTTCCCAACGAGAAAGTCCAAGTGCTAAACCAGCTTCACGTTGCGTATGGTGAACGTGTTTCAAACTGTCTTCAACATTACGTGTCATCTGTGGAAGGTTAAAGACGGTCAAAGCCAAGGCACCTGAAATAATTGAAAATCCATACTCAAACTGAACTACAAAGATGAGGTAACCAAAGAGACCGACAACGACTGATGGTAGAGAAGACAAAATCTCAATACAGGTACGAACGAAGTTGGTAACACGACCTTTTTTGGCATATTCAGCCAAGTAAATCCCAGCTCCCATTGACAAAGGCACAGAGATGAACAAGGTGATGACCAAAAGGAAGAAGGAATTATAAAGCTGAATTCCAATACCTCCACCTGCTTGGTAAGAAGATGATTTTCCAGTCAAGAAGGACCAAGAAACATGAGGTAAGCCTCGAACCAAGATATAGAGAATCAAGGAAGCAAGAATGGTCACAATGATTCCTGCGATGGTATAGAGGACAGCTGTTGCAAGTTTATCTAATTTCTTAGCGTGCATAGTTTTTCTTTCCTCTTTCTTTCGTAATCAATTTAATCACACTGTTAAAGGCCAAACTCATCAAGAGCAATACTAAGGCCAGTGACCAAAGAACATTATTATCAACAGTTCCCATAACGGTATTTCCGATTCCCATGGTCAAATACAGATGTTAAAGTCGCTGCTGGTGTCGTCAATGAAGTTGGGAACAACTGCTGAGTTACCGACCACCATCTGAATCGCAAGGGCTTCACCGAAAGCACGCGCCATACCCAAAGACCACTGCCGTAAAAAAATACCTGAACGAGCAGCCTTCAAGGTTACACGCCAGATGGTTTGCCAACGAGTTGCTCCCATAGCTAAACTAGCTTCACGGTAGTGACGAGGAACTGCACGTAAGCTATCAGTTGTCATAAAAGGTTACAGTCGGCAAGATCATAACAAAGAGAACGAAAAATCCCTGATAAAAATACCAAAACCTGTTCCACCAAAGACACTACGTACAAATGGTACCACGACCTGCAAACCGATAAATCCATAAACTACTGAAGGAATCCCAACTAGGAGTTCAATAGCAGGTTGCAAAAATCTTTGCTCCCTTTTTGGTGATACTTCTGTCATAAAGACTGCAGCCCCAATGGCAAATGGTGTTGCAATAAGAGCTGATAGGATGGTAACGATAAAGGAACCTAAAATCATCGGAAGGGCGCCAAACTGTTTACCTGAAGGGTTCCAAGTTGCACCAAAGAGAAAAATCAAAAGATATTCACACCATTGACAAAGAAGGTTGATAAACCTTTTTGGGCTACAAAGATTAAAAATCATAGCCACAATGATAACAATCAAAGAGAGACAGGCAAAAGTCAGACTTTTTCCCTAATTTCTCAAGACGAGAGTTCTTTGACGGAGAGAGCAATTTTTTTAGATAATTCTTCTTGATTCATTATTGACTCCTTCTAGCGCTGTTACAGTACCCTGCAGCATCTTTTTTTCAACCTTCATTTCCTTAACAGAAATATAGCCCATTCCTTTAACGATTCCGTTCTGAGCTTCGTCTGAAAGGACAAAGTTTAAGAATTCGGCAACCAATTCATTTGGCTCACCAAGTGTATACATATGTTCATAAGACCACAAAGGCCAATTATTCGTGGTTACATTCTCTGAAATTGGTTCATAACCATTGAGTTTGATTGTCCCAACTGAATCATCAACATAGGCAAAGGCTAGGTAGGAAATAGCTCCAGGGGTTTGAGAAACGATTGATTTGACCATCCCGTTTGAATCTTGTTCCTGACTTTGCATTGCTGATTGACCCATTCATGATCACACTATCAAAAGGTTGCACGAGAACCTGAACTAGCCGCACGGTTGATTATAGAGATAGCTAAATCTTTTCCCACCGACTTCTTTCCAGTTGGTAATTTCTCCTGTGAAGATTTGTCGGAGCTGATCCGTCGTTAGATTATCAACATCTACTTCTTTATTGATGATAACAGCCAAACCTGCGACAGCTACCTTATGGTCGACCAAGGCTGAGGCATCAATACCGTCTTTTTTTCCTCCGCAAATACATCCGAGTTGCCGACATCTACTGCTCCTGACTGAACCTGCGACAGTCCTGTACCAGAACCACCACCTTGAACATTGACCGTTTTTACCGATATGAGCTGATGCAAATTCATCTGCTGCCGCCTCGACTAAAGGTTGGAGGGCAGTTGAGCCAACAGCCGTCATTGACTCCTCACGATCAATCCAACTTGCACATCCTGCTAGTGAACCAGCAAGTAAAAAGGTTGCAAGAAAGAGGGTGAGTTTTTTTAAATTTTTTTCACTATTTGTCTCCTTGAAAAATAATGATGAATAGCTTGAATTTCGCCCTATTTTTTTCTAATGTTTTATGCAAAAAATCCATACTTCCACTATAACATAGAATACTGATTTTGACTAGTTTTTTACCTTAAACCTCAAGCCCTTGGGGAAATAATTCTTTAGAGTATTTCCGGTCACTTTTGCAAAACCTAGACCATTTCCCACCAACCAAAACTTGGTACCAGCCATTTGGCAAAGTTTCAGACAATTGAACTGTTTCACCAGCTACGTATTTAACGAAGTCTTCTTGATGTATTTCAATGACTTGCTTGACTTGGCTTGGTTTTAAGGCTAAACCAAGAGCAAAACTTGGTTCAAAACGTTTTTTCTTAAAGGTTCCAAGATGAAGTCCGTTTCGTGCAATCCTAAGTTTACCCAAATCTGGTAGAACTTCTGGCAAGAGATACAGTTGGTCTCCAAAAGTCTGTAAAATACCTGGCAAATTAATCTTTAGATGTTTTTTTTCAAAATCTTGCCATAAACTCAACTGTTCGCGACTGAGATTAGTCTTAGAAGATTTGAACTTCCCAGCCTTGTTTTGACCTTTAAACTGAAGATGGGCCACGAACTGACCTTCTCCCTTAAAACGATGTGGGTACATCCGAGCTGTCTCTGGAAAATCAATCCCAGGAGCCATACCATTGATAGGTTCGATTGGAATCAATTCAAAATCATAACTATCCAATAACCATTTGACAATTTCTTCGTTTTCTTCTGGAGCCCAGGTACAGGTTGAATATACCAAACGACCACCATCAGCTAACATGGTGACCGCATCCTCTAGAATTTCACGCTGCAAGTCAGCACATTGGCTTGGATATTCTACACTCCAATAATCCATGGCATCTGGCTGTTTTCGGAACATCCCTTCTCCAGAGCATGGTGCATCTAGAACAATTAGGTCAAAATATCCTTTAAACACTTTTAGCCAAACGATCGGCAGATTCATTGGTTACAACAACATTTGATGCACCAAAACGCTCCATATTTTCAACCAAAAATCTTAGCTCGCTTGCTAGAAATTTCATTGGAAAACAAGTAGTCCTTCGCCTGCAAGATAAGCTGCCAGTTGAGTTGATTTCCCACCGGGAGCCGCTGCCAAATCCAAGACCTTCATGCCTGGTTTTGGTTGAGCTACTTGAGCAACCATTTGTGCAGCAGGTTCTTGGGAATAGACCAAAGCCTGTTACATGCTCAGGAGATTTTCCCAGAAACCTTTGCCATAGTAGCCCCAAGGGTGTATGTGGAATAGCATCTGAAAAAAAGAAACTTGGCTTTTCTTTTTAAGGGATTGATGCGAAAGGCGGAAACTGCCTCATCATCAAAAGAGGCAAGAAAAGCTCTTGCCTCATCTCCCAATATTGCTTCATATTTTTTTACAAATCCTTCTGGAAATTGCATGTAAGTTTATTTCCTTTCATAGATATAGGATTGGATTTCTGCCAACTTGTCTGTTGGAACCATCATAATTGGTTGTCGTGTCTGAAAATCCACCGGCTCTCCAGTTAAGGTTACAATCTGATAACCTAAACTTTCTCCAATGATACTAGCTGCAGCATAGTCCCAAGGTTGGAGATAGGTGATATAGGTCAATAGCTGACCAGATAATATTTTTGAAAAGCTGATAGCTGCACTTCCATAGATACGTACACCAAGTGAAGCATTAGCCAATTCTGCGACACCCCAGGCGTTTGTTTCCAACATGCCAGCATTACTCGCAATTAGAAAATCTCGCAAGGGCTTATCCTTAAAATTAGGCAAGGGTTCTTCATTGAGACAGGCCTGAAAAGCACCTCCTCCATGATAACAATGACCTTTCATGACATCATAAATGATCCCAAACTGACCCACACCGTTTTCAAAATAAGCTACCATAATGGCAAAATCATCACCTTGGGCGACAAAGTTGTTGGTACCATCAATGGGATCAATGACCCAAACAGATCCATGTCCAACTGAAGCACGTAGACATCCCTCTTCTGCACAAAATTGGTCATCAGGATAACGCCAACGAATTTTATCAATCAAAAAATTCTGAACTTCCTTGTCCAAACGAGTCACCAAGTCTGTAGGAGATGATTTTCTCTCAATATGCAAATTCTTCCTGCATGTGAGCTAGAATATAGTCTCCTGCTTCCTTGACAATCTCTTTGGCAAATACAAATTTATTTTCCAAGCGAAATCTTCCCTTCCCTTTGTTCTTTGGCTAATTGGACAGCTCGATAGAAGGAATAACCACTCGCAGATTCAAATTCACGGCCCAAGCGTTTCTCTTCACTCTTGCTTGGAACAACCGCTTTGAATCCCTTATAGGAATCTAGTAGTTTCTTTGCTTCTACCTTAGTCTCATAGGCTGCTTCAACATCATTAAAAAAAGAAAGCACTGAAGCAAGTTCTTCAGTGCTCCACGACAAATCTAGTGGGTAACTATACTGTTTATTCATCTAATTAATACCAGCTCTCAATGTAGCTTCTTTCAGTTCTTGTTTACGGTAACTACGAGGGAGAAAAGCACGAATCTCATCTTCATTAAAACCGATTTGCATCCGCTTTGCATCAATAATAATCGGACGACGCAAAAGACTCGGATACTGCTCAATTAAATGAAGCAACTCCGATACTGAGATACTCTCTACATCAATATTCAATTTTTTTGAAAAAAATCTTTGAACGAGTCGAGATGATGTCATCAGTACCATTTTCGGTCAAGGAAAGAATGTGTTGCAGTTCTTTTCTCGTTAAAGGGCTGGTCATAATATTATGCTCTTGGAAGGGCACTTTATGATTCTCGAGCCAGGCCTTTGCTTTACGACATGATGTACAACTCGGTGATAAAAATAGTGTAATCATGCTTTCCTCTTCTTTACATACTTTTCTATTTCCTATTATACAAAAAAATAAAGCGCTTGACTAGTTATTTCCGTAAAAAAACCTACTTTTTTTCAAGAAAAAAATAGGTTTTTTTAGAATCAAATATGAATGTTTTGCTTAAATATAGAAATATTCATGTTACAAACGATAGTTTTTTTCCTACATTTTATTTGGAATCAGTAAGACTTTTCTTGACTTATCTATTTGTTTTTCTACTCTGTAGGTACAGAAATCCAAAAATCAATTCATACAAGCAGAAAAATAGGAGAAAGGCATGGAGGAAAAAGTCCTCTGGTAGGATAAGAATGACAGGATCCTTTGCTGGATCAAATAGCCAGGTATCATCACCTACAAAAAGAATTTGATGAAACAAAGTAAAGAACTGCTCAAATCCAATGAAAAACTCCAACTAAACCAAGTACCAAAGGTAGCGAGAGCATGATTAAGAGACCACTACGGTATAGAGATAGAAATCCTTTCTGAATGATCTGCTTCCAAAAAAGATAGAAAATCGGTAGCGTTACGATTGCTACACCTTGAGCCAGATGGAAGAGTCCCTTCACAACTGCAAAATGATAGATTCCAGATGCAGATGAAGGAAAATCTGGCATTTGCTAATGCTTGACTCAACGGATTGGTCAAATAATCCATCAAAACATTAAAATTATGCTGGATGGTCTGAGGTTGCAGATGAACACGATTTGTCAAGTTTAACCAAGAAATTTCCTGAGGATAGACCAACCAAGCCAGGTAAATGGTCAATAAAATTAGCAAGCGAGAGGAGAAAGAGAATACTTCCTACAAAAGTAAACTTAGTTTTCATCGAAATTCCCACTCCGCTAGACTTGAAAGGACATGAGTTGGTGCAATTGGCAAGTCTGCTACTTCTTCAGGTTTTGTAAATCCTGTCGTTACCAAAAGACTAGGAATGCCATTGTCAATACCAGCTCGAATATCAGTAAGATAATTATCGCCCACCATGACAATTTCTTGGCGCTCAAGTCCTAGGTGTTCAACAGCCTTGTCCATAATAATCGCATTAGGTTTTCCAATATAAACTGGTTTTACGCGAGTTGCTGCTTCGAGCAGAGTAACCAGTGAACCAGCACCAGGCAAAAGACCTCGTTCCGTCGGGATGTTCAAATCAGGGTTGGTACCGATAAAATGAGCACCTTTATGGATAGCTAGGGTTGCTGTAGCAAATTTTTCATAGTCTACTTGCCAGTCCAAACCAACAACCACATAGGCTGGATTTTCTTTATCTTCAACATACCCTGCTGCTTGAATGGCTTCCTTGAGCCCTGCTTCTCCGATGACATAAACTGTCTTATCAAGTCCTAGATCATTCATGTAATCGATAGTCGCTAAGGTTGCAGTATAGATCGTCGAAACAGGCGTGTCGATGTTAAACTGATTGGCTAGCATCTCTTGAACACTCTCAGGTGTACGAGTGGTGTTGTTTGTCACAAAAAGATAAGGAATCTCTCTTTTTTGTAACTCATGAACAAAAGCTTCTCCTGCTGGGATTCTATCTTTTCCCTTATAGATTGTTCCGTCTAAATCAATTAAATAACCTTTATAAGTCATATCTTTCTTTCTAATCTTTGTTAATTTCTTGCCAAGTTATTTTTGCCTGAGCATTGATGTCGCCATCACTTGTAACTTGGTGATTGCTTTCTAGTCCATTCAATTCATAACTAGAAGTAATCATTCCACCTGGTCGAACTTCCTTGACATATTTGAGGTTGATTTTTTTAGGGATATGATTGGTCAGGAAAATCGGCTCCCATGACCTCAAAAATCCAATCTAGGTATTTGCTGTTATTGACGTGACCATTCATATCTAAGTCATAGAAAACGAACATGGTAATCCTTGCTTATCGCTTCTTCCAGCTCTGTATATTTTGGCCCACGGACCAGTTTTCTATCAAAAACTCAGATTGGTAAGGAGCGACAATTTCTGGTACTACAGGATGAACCTTTTCGACTCTCACGGTCCATAAGGACAAAGGTAGCCACCATATGAATGATTTCTTGACCAGCTTCATCATAAATAGTAAATCGGCGGTAGCAAAAAAAGACGATTATAGGGTCAAAGCTTCTGTTTCAATGGTGATTTCCTCAGCAAAAACGAGGCAAACGAACCACGTCAATATCATAATCTGTGATAATCCAGACCAGATTATACTGTTCTAAAACATCCTTGTCACTCACTCCCAGTTCAATTGACTGCATCCCTGAGACCTGGAGGGACAACAAGATCACATCTGGTAGCTTGATATGACCATTCATGTCAGCCATATCAAAAGGAATTTTCATCTTCATTTGATAAGTTAAGCCCATAATTTTACTCCAATATAAATCGTTCTGCTACTGTATCACCTAAGAAGAGACCTCTCTTAGTCATACGAACACAATCACCCTCAACCTGCATAAGACCTTGTTGAATCAATTCTCTAACAACATCTCCATAAAGTTCCTGGAAAGACCGTCCAAATTTTTCTTCAAAGCGTGCCATGGAAACTCCTGACTTCTTGCGAAGGCCGAGAAACATCTCTTCTTCCATTTGCTCCCTTTGACTCAAGTGTTCTTCATTGATACGAGCACTTCCCTCTTCTACCGCCTTTAAATAATGGCGGATCGGCCCATGGTTTTTATAGCGAACACCGTCTACATAGCCAGACGCACCAGCACCGATTCCATAATACTCGGCATTGTCCCAGTACATAAGATTGTGACGACTTTCAAAGCCTGGCTTAGAAAAGTTAGAAATCTCATAATGCTCAAAGCCAGCTCTTTCTAGCTCTGCAATGATATACTCAAACATCTCTGCTTCTAATTCTTCCTTAGGAAGAGGTAATTTCCCTCGTCTCATACGATTCATAAAGACCGTATGATTTTCCAAAATCAAACTATAGAGACTCATGTGGGGAATGTCCAAAGCGATAGCCTTAGCGACATTGTCCTTAACTTGTTCCATAGTCTGACCAGGAAGTGCGTAAATCAAGTCAATGGAGATATTGTCAAAACCAGCCAATTTGAGGCGATCGATATTTTCATAAATATCCTTTTCCGTATGACTACGCCCTATCTTTTTCAACATTTTATCATCAAAAGTCTGAACACCTAGTGATACACGATTAACTGCAGAATTTTGCAAAACAGCAATCTTATCAGCATCCAGGTCACCAGGATTAGCCTCAATGGTCAATTCTTCCAAGGCAGACAAGTCCAAATTTTTAGTCAAGCCATCCAGTAACACCTCAAGTTGCGGAGCCGACAGGGCTGTCGGTGTACCACCACCTATATAGAGGGTTCGCAATTTTTGAATGTCATAAGAATGAAATTCTTGCAGTAGATGCTCTAGATAACTGTCTACTGGCTGATTTTTAATAAAGACTTTTGAAAAGTCACAATAATAACAAATCTGTGTGCAAAATGGTATGTGCACATAGGCTGATGTCGGTTTCTTCTGCATAGTATTTATTATACCACAAAAGCGAACAATACTTAGAATTCCGTTTAACAAAATCCTAGCATTGTTCGCTTTCTTTATCTAAACATTCTTTTTATTTTACGACTAACATGATTCCCAGAACCAATCTAGTTTGTCTTTATAACACAAAAGAATGAATGTTTATTTGACTAAATTTTTAGTCTTCTTTTTTCTTTCCCAAAGCAAGTCCGAGACCGCCTAGAATACCAAGAAGGCCTAGAGAGGCAAGAGTCGCATTTGATTCTGTTCCAGTATTTGGTAATACTTTTTGAGAATCATTTGACTTAGCTCCATTATTATTAGTAGCTGTAGTATCTCCGTGATCTACATTCGGATTAACTGCAACTGGTGTTACCTTAGCTGGAGTTTCTACTGGAACTTCAACTGTTGGTTGACCTGGTTCAGTAATCTTAGCTGTACCTGGTACTTTACCGTCTGGTAGGTCACTGTTTGGTACTTTACCTTTACCATCTTCACCGATTGTAACAGTGATTGGGTTACCATCTTTACCTGGGATTTCTACCTTAGTTCCTGGTGGGTATGTTGAGCCATCTGGTTTCTTAGGTGTTACTGTAACGTCACCTGTCTTAGGATCTTGTTCAACATCTACTGTTGGTGTCTTACGAGCTGGTGTTGTTACATCCACTGGTTGTGATGGTTTCTTGTTAGGTTCGGTTACTTTACCTGTACCTGGGACATCTTTCTTAGGAAGGTTGTCATTTGGTACTTCACCTGAACCATTGTCGCCAATTGTTACAGTGATTGGTGTTCCATTTTCACCTGGAATTTCTACCTTAGTTCCTGGTGGGTATGTTGAGCCATCTGGTTTCTTAGGTGTTACTGTAACGTCACCTGTCTTAGGATCTTGTTCAACATCTACTGTTGGTGTCTTACGAGCTGGTGTTGTTACATCCACTGGTTGTGATGGTTTCTTGTTAGGTTCGGTTACTTTACCTGTACCTGGAACATCTTTCTTAGGAAGGTTGTCATTTGGTACTTCACCTGAACCATTGTCGCCAATTGTTACAGTGATTGGTGTTCCATTTTCACCTGGAATTTCTACCTTAGTTCCTGGTGGGTATGTTGAACCATCTGGTTTCTTAGGTGTTACTACTGCATCACCATTTGGTTTGCGTGTGATTTCAATCTCGCTTGGTGTTTCAGTTGTTGGTGTTGCTGGTGTTACCTTAGCTGGAGTTTCTACTGGAACTTCAACTGTTGGTTGACCTGGTTCAGTAATCTTAGCTGTACCTGGTACTTTACCGTCTGGTAGGTCACTGTTTGGTACTTTACCTTTACCATCTTCACCGATTGTAACAGTGATTGGGTTACCATCTTTACCCGGGATTTCTACCTTAGTTCCTGGTGGGTATGTTGAGCCATCTGGTTTCTTAGGTGTTACTGTAACGTCACCTGTCTTAGGATCTTTATCCAACTCTACTGTTGGTGTCTTACGAGCTGGTGTTGTTACATCCACTGGTTGTGATGGTTTCTTGTTCGGTTCGGTTACTGTTCCTGTACCTGGGACATCTTTCTTAGGAAGCTTGTCATTTGGTACTTCACCTGAACCGTTGTCGCCGATTGTGACTTCGATTGGTGTGTTGTTTTCACCTGGAATCACTACCTTGCTGCCTGATGGGTAAGTTGAGCCATCTGGTTTCTTAGGCGTTACTACTGCATCACCATTTGGTTTGCGTGTGATTTCAATCTCACTTGGTGTTTCAGTTGTTGGGGTATTTGGTGTTACCTTACCTGGTGTTGTTACTGGAACTTCAACAGCTGGTTTACCTGGTTCTGTAATCTTACCTGTACCTGGGACATCTTTCTTAGGAAGTTTGTCATTTGGTACTTTACCTTTACCATCTTGACCGATTTCAACAATGATTGGACCATCTTCACCTGGGATTTCTACTGTAGTTCCTGGTGGGTATGTTGAGCCATCTGGTTTCTTAGGTGTTACTGTAACGTCACCTGTCTTAGGATCTTTATCCAACTCTACTGTTGGTGTCTTACGAGCTGGTGTTGTTACATCCACTGGTTGTGATGGTTTCTTGTTCGGTTCGGTTACTGTTCCTGTACCTGGGACATCTTTCTTAGGAAGCTTGTCATTTGGTACTTCACCTGAACCGTTGTCGCCGATTGTGACTTCGATTGGTGTGTTGTTTTCACCTGGAATCACTACCTTGCTGCCTGATGGGTAAGTTGAGCCATCTGGTTTCTTAGGCGTTACTACTGCATCACCATTTGGTTTGCGTGTGATTTCAATCTCACTTGGTGTTTCAGTTGTTGGGGTATTTGGTGTTACCTTACCTGGTGTTGTTACTGGAACTTCAACAGCTGGTTTACCTGGTTCTGTAATCTTACCTGTACCTGGAACTTTACCGTCTGGTAATTCACTGTTTGGTACTTTACCTTTACCGTCTTCACCGATTGTTACGGTGATTGGGTTACCATCTTTACCTGGGATTTCTACCTTAGTTCCTGGTGGGAATGTTGAGCCATCTGGTTTCTTAGGTGTTACTGTAACGTCACCTGTCTTAGGATCTTGTTCAACATCTACTGTTGGTGTCTTACGAGCTGGTGTTGTTACATCTACTGGTTGTGATGGTTTCTTGTTCGGTTCTGTTACTGTTCCTGTACCTGGGACATCTTTCTTAGGAAGGTTGTCATTTGGCACTTCACCTGAACCGTTGTCGCCAACTGTTACTGTGATTGTAGTTGGGTTTCCATCTTTATCTTTACTTGGAATTTCTACCTTAGTTCCTGGTAGGTATGGTTTTCCATCTGGTTTCTTAGGCGTTACAACTGCATCACCATTTGGTTTGCGTGTGATTTCAATCTCACTTGGTGTTTCAGTTGTTGGTGTTTCTGGTGTTACCTTACCTGGTGTTGTTACTGGAACTTCAACAGCTGGTTTACCTGGTTCTGTAATCTTACCTGTACCTGGGACATCTTTCTTAGGAAGTTTGTCATTTGGTACTTTACCTTTACCATCTTCACCGATTGTAACTTCGATTGGATTTCCATTTTCACCTGGGATTTCTACCTTAGTTCCTGGTGGGAATGTTGAGCCATCTGGTTTCTTAGGTGTTACTGTAACGTCACCTGTCTTAGGATCTTTATCCAACTCTACTGTTGGTGTCTTACGAGCTGGTGTTGTTACATCTACTGGTTGTGATGGTTTCTTGTTCGGTTCTGTTACTGTTCCTGTACCTGGGACATCTTTCTTAGGGAAGGTTGTCATTTGGCACTTCACCTGAACCGTTGTCGCCAACCGTTACTGTGATTGTAGTTGGGTTTCCATCTTTATCTTTACTTGGAATTTCTACCTTAGTTCCTGGTAGGTATGGTTTTCCATCTGGTTTCTTAGGCGTTACAACTGCATCACCATTTGGTTTGCGTGTGATTTCAATCTCACTTGGTGTTTCAGTTGTTGGTGTTTCTGGTGTTACCTTACCTGGTGTTGTTACTGGAACTTCAACAGCTGGTTTACCTGGTTCTGTAATCTTACCTGTACCTGGGACATCTTTCTTAGGAAGATTATCATTTGGTACTTTACCTTTACCATCTTGACCGATTTCAACAGTGATTGGCCCATCTTCACCTGGGATTTCTACCTTAGTTCCTGGTGGATATGTTGAACCATCTGGTTTCTTAGGTGTTACTGTAACGTCACCTGTCTTAGGATCTTTATCCAACTCTATTGTTGGTGTCTTACGAGCTGGTGTTGTTACATCTACTGGTTGTGATGGTTTCTTATTAGGTTCTGTTACTGTTCCTGTACCTGGGACATCTTTCTTAGGAAGGTTGTCATTTGGCACTTCACCTGAACCGTTGTCGCCAACCGTTACTGTGATTGTAGTTGGGTTTCCATCTTTATCTTTACTTGGAATTTCTACCTTAGTTCCTGGTAGGTATGGTTTTCCATCTGGTTTCTTAGGCGTTACAACTGCATCACCATTTGGTTTGCGTGTGATTTCAATCTCACTTGGTGTTTCAGTTGTTGGTGTTTCTGGTGTTACCTTACCTGGTGTTGTTACTGGAACTTCAACAGCTGGTTTACCTGGTTCTGTAATCTTACCTGTACCTGGGACATCTTTCTTAGGGAAGTTTGTCATTTGGTACTTTACCTTTACCATCTTGACCGATTTCAACAGTGATTGGCCCATCTTCACCTGGGATTTTCTACCTTAGTTCCTGGTGGATATGTTCCTCCTCCTGGTCTCTGCGGTGTTACTGTAACGTCACCTGTCTTAGGATCTTTATCCAACTCTATTGTTGGTGTCTTACGAGCTGGTGTTGTTACATCTACTGGTTGTGATGGTTTCTTATTAGGTTCTGTTACTGTTCCTGTACCTGGGACATCTTTCTTAGGAAGGTTGTCATTTGGCACTTCACCTGAACCGTTGTCGCCAACTGTTACTGTGATTGTAGTTGGGTTTCCATCTTTATCTTTACTTGGAATTTCTACCTTAGTTCCTGGTAGGTATGGTTTTCCATCTGGTTTCTTAGGCGTTACAACTGCATCACCATTTGGTTTGCGTGTGATTTCAATCTCACTTGGTGTTTCAGTTGTTGGTGTTTCTGGTGTTACCTTAGCTGGTGTTGTTACTGGAACTTCAACAGCTGGTTTACCTGGTTCTGTAATCTTACCTGTACCTGGGACATCTTTCTTAGGGAAGTTTGTCATTTGGTACTTTACCTTTACCATCTTGACCGATTGTCAACGTGATTGGATTTCCATCTTTCACCTGGGATTTCTACCTTAGTTCCTGGTGGAATGTTGCTCCCATCCTGGTTTCTGCGGTGTTACTGTAACGTCACCTGTCTTAGGATCTTTATCCAACTCTATTGTTGGTGTCTTACGAGCTGGTGTTGTTACATCTACTGGTTGTGATGGTTTCTTGTTCGGTTCTGTTACTGTTCCTGTACCTGGGACATCTTTCTTAGGAAGGTTGTCATTTGGCACTTCACCTGAACCGTTGTCGCCAACTGTTACTGTGATTGTAGTTGGGTTTCCATCTTTATCTTTACTTGGAATTTCTACCTTAGTTCCTGGTAGGTATGGTTTTCCATCTGGTTTCTTAGGCGTTACAACTGCATCACCATTTGGTTTGCGTGTGATTTCAATCTCACTTGGTGTTTCAGTTGTTGGTGTTTCTGGTGTTACCTTACCTGGTGTTGTTACTGGAACTTCAACAGCTGGTTTACCTGGTTCTGTAATCTTACCTGTACCTGGGACATCTTTCTTAGGAAGTTATCATTTGGTACTTTACCTTTACCATCTTGACCGATTGTCAACAGTGATTGGTTTCCATCTTCACCTGGGATTTCTACCTTAGTTCCTGGTGGATATGTTCCTCCTCCTGGTCTCTGCGGTGTTACTGTAACGTCACCTGTCTTAGGATCTTTATCCAACTCTATTGTTGGTGTCTTACGAGCTGGTGTTGTTACATCTACTGGTTGTGATGGTTTCTTATTAGGTTCTGTTACTGTTCCTGTACCTGGGACATCTTTCTTAGGAAGGTTGTCATTTGGCACTTCACCTGAACCGTTGTCGCCAACCGTTACTGTGATTGTAGTTGGGTTTCCATCTTTATCTTTACTTGGAATTTCTACCTTAGTTCCTGGTAGGTATGGTTTTCCATCTGGTTTCTTAGGCGTTACAACTGCATCACCATTTGGTTTGCGTGTGATTTCAATCTCACTTGGTGTTTCAGTTGTTGGTGTTTCTGGTGTTACCTTAGCTGGAGTTGTTACATTAGGAACTTCCACTGCTGGTTTACCTGGTTCTGTAATCTTACCTGTACCTGGGACATCTTTCTTAGGAAGTTTGTCATTTGGTACTTTACCTTTACCATCTTGACCGATTTCAACAGTGATTGGCCCATCTTCACCTGGGATTTCTACCTTAGTTCCTGGTGGATATGTTCCTCCTCCTGGTCTCTGCGGTGTTACTGTAACGTCACCTGTCTTAGGATCTTTATCCAACTCTATTGTTGGTGTCTTACGAGCTGGTGTTGTTACATCTACTGGTTGTGATGGTTTCTTATTAGGTTCTGTTACTGTTCCTGTACCTGGGACATCTTTCTTAGGAAGGTTGTCATTTGGCACTTCACCTGAACCGTTGTCGCCAACTGTTACTGTGATTGTAGTTGGGTTTTCATCTTTATCTTTACTTGGAATTTCTACCTTAGTTCCTGGTAGGTATGGTTTTCCATCTGGTTTCTTAGGCGTTACAACTGCATCACCATTTGGTTTACGTGTGATTTCAATCTTACCTGGTTTTTCAGTTTCAGCGATTTTGGTTGCTACCTTAATTGGGCTTAGTTCTGACTCAACATTAGGCTGTCCTGGCGTTTGAACAGTTGTTTTAGCTGTAATATTCCCTACTGGAATTGTTCCTGTGATTTTCGCTTTTCCATTTGTCACAGTACCTGTACCAATGGCACGTCCTTCCGGAGAATAAAGCGTTACAGTAGAGCCATCTTTTACCCCCTCATGAACATTTACTACAACTTCCGTGTTAGGAACTTCTGCTTTACCAGTCAAATCTGTTTCAATCGTCGGAGCTTTTGGTTTAACAATAATAGTTACTTGCGGATTAGATTCAGCTACTGATTTATCTGGATGGGTTGCTGTGGCTGTGTATTTGAAGACACCTGCTGTATCTTGGACAACTTTTGGCGCTTCTCCTTTCCATCCCCATTCTACTCCAACTCCACGTCCTTTTGGTGCTTCTGTGTATTGGTTAGAATCTACACGTCCATTCCATGTCTTTAGTGAATCTCCAACTGTAACAGTCTCTGTTTTACCTTCTAGTGGGTACTTTTCTGCTTGTTCATGTATTTCAAAAACAAAGTATCCTGTTGTGCTGTTAGTTCCGTCTGTTGAAATTGCACGGGCAGTATACTTCCCTTTCTTAACTTCTAGACCAACTTTTCCTGTTACATTTTGTCCTAATGGCGATTCTTCTGTTGCTGTCCCACTGACTGGTGTAAAGTTAAAACCACTTTGGAGGTTTTCCAATCGGAAGTCCGTCACTTTACCACTGTCATCTACAGTGATGAGACGTGTGTTCACTGCATCACCACGATAGAGTGGAATAACTACATTTTGACCGGCCGCATGAGTGGAACCTAACTCTTGTCGACTGCCATCTTCTTTAAGCCAGTAAATCTTTGGTGGTTGGTTATCTGGTGCTTCTGTTGGAGTAACTGGCTCACTTTATCAGAAGTTACTGTTCCACCATTATTTACAACTGTTGCAGCTGTAATAGGTTTTCCTGGTAGAGCTCCTGTAACTGTAACTGTTGCAGTTTCTCCATTAGTTGTTCCAGTTCCGATAACTGTATCACCATCGTAAAGGTTAACTGTCGAACCGTTTGGCACTCCACTTCCAACATTAACCGTAATTTGTTGACCTGTTAAGCCTTTTTTGTTCTCTACACTTGTTGTAATAGTAGGTTTTTTAGGTTTAACGATTAATGTAACTGTTCCATCTGAACCAGAATTTTTATCTTCTGAACTCGTACCATCTTTATAAGTGGCAATAGATTTATACTTGAATACTCCGGCTACATCTGTATTTGGTGACTTATTATCTTTCCAACTCCAGCTCATACCTGAAGGGAAAGTTCCGTCTTTTCCATGTTTAACATAACCTGAAGATACAGGATTTATTGGGTCTCCTGCGTCATCTCCTACTGTTTTTGTAACTGTTAAACCTTTAATTGGGTCTTTTGGTGCGTCTGGTTCATTTTGTAAACTTGTTCCTTGCGAACCTACAATATAAGACTGATTCGTAGTACGTCCAGTTGTATTAGAGGCTGCATATACATTACCATTAGCAGCTTCCGTTTCTGTCACGTTATCCTTCAATTTTACTCTAGCGGTCATATGGATCGCATAATCTAGGTTTTCCTTACCGACTTCCAATCCAAGAGTATAACTGACCCCGCCAGTGTAATTTCCATCTGTTTTTCTTACAATCTTATCTAAATAAGGATCGTTTTGGTTGTTTTTAAACACTTGCCATTTTTGATCAGCACGGCTTACTCCTTGTGGATCGTATGTAGATCTTCTATCCCCTGGGAAAACCCTTGTTTTTTGTTCCCATGGGTTTGAAATTACAAGTGTATCCCCAACCTTTTGGAATCCGCTGCCTCCATCAGAAAGCTTTCTATTAGGATTTTGATCAAGATTTTGATAACGAGTAAAAGTTAAATTTTCTACTTTATTCGAACCATCCATGATATTAAAAGGAGGTTGGAAATAATAATGCTGACTATAAGATTTTTCTGCCATGGATACTCCATTATTATTGAAGTATACATCATAGACCATCCATTTACCTGAACTGTTTTGTTCATATTTTGCTTTGATGACTGTCTTTTTTTCTGTAAATTCAGGATCATCATTCCTTGTGTTTGATCCACCGTTAGTTTTTTTATCGACCGATGCAAAGTATCTAACGTTCTTCAACGCCCCAGAAGAGCTAGTTGCTGTATAAGCTCTAAACTGTGTCCCTTCACCCATACTTTGACCATTACGTGGATCATGAGAACCTGAAGTCAAACGATTACGAGCGATCATAACGGAACTTTCGTTACGTTTGATGACACGATTCATATCCTCAACATCACGAAGGCTAACTTCTACACCACCAAATGCAGACTTGGCTACGGCAACTTGAGCGATAGCTTTTTCCAAGATTTCACGTGTCAAGTCATTCTCAGGTGTTTGGGCGATAGTCTGCTCCAAACGATCAATAGATAATTTGAGACTAGCTTTAGCTTTTTCCAGTTGTTCAGCATTGGTATTTTCTGAAGTTTCTTCAGACTTAGCTGAAATTTCTGAAGTTGGCTTCGCTACTTCTGGCTTGATTTCCGAAGTTACTTCCTGTGTGCTTTCGTCATTTTTATCTGCTTTGACTTGAGGAATTTCCACTGCTCGTAGCTGGTCCAAAACATTGGTCAAGCGAGCTACCAAGGCATCCACTTCTTCCTGACTCACTTTTTGAATTAGCAAGAGTCTGTTCAGCCTTAACAAGTTCTTCCTTGGCGCGGACTAAAAGATCTGTATTCGCAGTTTCCTTGACGTGAAGCTGATCTTTGAGCTGTGTCACAAGCTGACTTGCAACAGCTGTATCCACTTTTACAGAACTAGTAGGCTCTTCCTTATCCTGCGATGCTTGCGGACTAGTATCTTGAGTTAAAGCCTCTACATGAGGTTGGTCAACAGGTGTTACGCTATCCGCACTAACGACGCGCGCACCTAAAAACATCAGTGCTGCAACAGCAACTGAAGCCGCACCAAAGCTATACTTACGAATAGAAAAGCGTAACACTTTTTCTCGTTTTTGGCGTTCGATACGACTCATGGATGATTTTTTATCCATTCTATGGTCTCCTTTTTTGAATTTGCTCACCTGAAATAAACATAGTTTGTATTTATAGGCAAAGCTATCCAAGTATGATTGTATACTTTTTTGTTGGAATATGCAAATCATTTCTCTCTTAAATCAAACTTTTTTTAGTTTTTATGCATCTAAAATTTTTTTATAGTATTTATATTTGATTTATCCTCTAATTTTATTCGGTATCATTGTATTGTTTTGATAATTTTTGTTCTTCAACCTATTAAAAAAATGACTTATTTTTAAAAATATCACACAAACGATTGAAATTATTATCGGTACTTCATTTTATTATTTTTTTGTATTCTTTTGTCTTTAAAGTTTGTTTAATTTACAAATGATTCGAAATAAATGGTATATAAGTTATTTACATATTCTCCTGCTAAATAAAAACTCGATATTTCCTCTCTGTAGAATAAATCTATTGTTGCTTATCGTATTAGTTGTTTCATAGTATTTGTAGATTGCAATACATTTCTCGGGGATAACGAATAGTAAGTGCTCAATATCACCCAAATAAAAGCGCTGAGTCGGTCAATTAAGCTTTAAAACTCATCTTATTACAGCATCAAATTCTTTCCATCACGGCAGACAATGGAGCCAAATTCAAACGCTTGGCTGATGTGTTTTCTAAGGAACATATCTACTATGCACACCCCTATGCCTCTTGAGAAAGAGGAACTAATGAGAATCACAACTGACTCATTCGTAGATGGTTACCTAAGGGAGCTATAGTAGATTGAACTTAAATTAGTACACTACGGATTCTAAAACATTTTTAAAAATTATTTTGACTTTCCTAACCTCTTTGTTCATATCTTGTTTCAATCAATTTTAAGAAACGACTCCCAAAAAGTCGCATTTATCGAAAAAAATGGATTAATAACTATCCTAAAATATGGAGAGGACAACGATTGCCCTCTCCATATTTTAGCTTTTATTTAACCCACTACAGTTGACAAGGAGCCCAAAAAGCGAACAATACTTAGAATTCCGTTTAACAAAATCCTAGCATTGTTCGCTTTCTTTATCTAAACATTCTTTTTATTTTACGACTAACATGATTCCCAGAACCAATCTAGTTTATCTTTACAATACAAAAGAATGAATAGTGATTGACTAAATTTTTAGTCTTCTTTTTTCTTTCCCAAAGCAAGTCCGAGACCACCTAGAATACCAAGAAGGCCTAGAGATGCAAGAGTCGCATTTGATTCAGTACCAGTATTTGGCAATACTTTTTGAGAATCATTTGACTTAGCTCCATTATCAATAGTAGCTGTAGTATCTTCGTGATTTACATTCGGATTAACTGCAACTGGTGTTACCTTAGCTGGAGTTTCTACTGGAACTTCTACAGCTGGTTTACCTGGTTCTGTAATCTTACCTGTACCTGGGACATCTTTCTTAGGAAGTTTGTCATTTGGTACTTTACCTTTACCATCTTGACCGATTTCAACAATGATTGGACCATCTTCACCTGGGATTTCTACCTTAGTTCCTGGTGGGAATGTTGAGCCATCTGGTTTCTTCGGTGTTACTGTAACGTCACCTGTCTTAGGATCTTGTTCAACATCTACTGTTGGTGTCTTTTGACCTGGTGTTGTTACATCCACTGGTTGTGATGGTTTCTTGTTCGGTTCAGTTACTGTTCCTGTACCTGGGACATCTTTCTTAGGAAGCTTGTCATTTGGTACTTCACCTGAGCCATTGTCGCCGATTGTGACTGTGATTGGTGTGTTGTTTTCACCTGGAATCACAACCTTGCTGCCTGATGGGTATGTTGAACCATCTGGTTTCTTAGGCGTTACTACTGCATCACCATTTGGTTTGCGTGTGATTTCAATCTCACTTGGTTTTTCAGTTGTTGGGGTATTTGGTGTTACCTTACCTGGTGTTGTTACTGGAACTTCAACAGCTGGTTTTACCTGGTTCTGTAATCTTACCTGTACCTGGGACATCTTTCTTAGGAAGTTTGTCATTTGGTACTTTACCTTTACCATCTTGACCGATTTCAACAATGATTGGACCATCTTCACCTGGGATTTCTACCTTAGTTCCTGGTGGGAATGTTGAGCCATCTGGTTTCTTAGGTGTTACTGTAACGTCACCTGTCTTAGGATCTTGTTCAACATCTACTGTTGGTGTCTTTTGACCTGGTGTTGTTACATCCACTGGTTGTGATGGTTTCTTGTTCGGTTCGGTTACTGTTCCTGTACCTGGGACATCTTTCTTAGGAAGCTTGTCATTTGGTACTTCACCTGAGCCATTGTCGCCGATTGTGACTTCGATTGCTGTGTTGTTTTCACCTGGAATCACTACCTTGCTGCCTGATGGGTAAGTTGAGCCATCTGGTTTCTTAGGCGTTACTACTGCATCACCATTTGGTTTGCGTGTGATTTCAATCTCACTTGGTGTTTCAGTTGTTGGGGTATTTGGTGTTACCTTACCTGGTGTTGTTACTGGAACTTCAACAGCTGGTTTACCTGGTTCTGTAATCTTACCTGTACCTGGGATATCTTTCTTAGGAAGTTTGTCATTTGGTACTTTTCCTTTACCGTTTTCACCGATTGTGACTGGGATTGGCTTACCATCTTTACCTGGGATTTCTACCTTAGTTCCTGGTTTGTATGTTGAGCCATCTGGTTTCTTCGGTGTTACTGTTACGTCACCTGTCTTAGGATCTTGTTCCAACTCTACTGTTGGTGTCTTTTGAGCTGGTGTTTCTGGTGTTACCTTAGCTGGTGTTGTTACTGGAACTTCTACAGCTGGTTGACCTGGTTCTGTAATCTTACCTGTACCTGGAACTTTATCGTCTGGTAATTCGCTGTTTGGTACTTTACCTTTACCGTCTTCACCGATTGTGACTGGGATTGGCTTACCATCTTTACCTGGGATTTCTACCTTAGTTCCTGGTTTGTATGTTGAGCCATCTGGTTTCTTCGGTGTTACTGTAACGTCACCTGTCTTAGGATCTTGTTCCAACTCTACTGTTGGTGTCTTTTGAGCTGGTGTTTCTGGTGTTACCTTAGCTGGTGTTGTTACTGGAACTTCTACAGCTGGTTGACCTGGTTCTGTAATCTTACCTGTACCTGGAACTTTATCGTCTGGTAATTCGCTGTTTGGTACTTTTACCTTTACTGTCTTCACCGATTGTGACTGGGATTGGCTTACCATCTTTACCTGGGATTTCTACCTTAGTTCCTGGTTTTGTATGTTGAGCCATCTGGTTTCTTCGGTGTTACTGTAACGTCACCTGTCTTAGGATCTTGTTCCAACTCTACTGTTGGTGTCTTTTGAGCTGGTGTTTCTGGTGTTACCTTAGCTGGTGTTGTTACTGGAACTTCTACAGCTGGTTGACCTGGTTCTGTAATCTTACCTGTACCTGGAACTTTATCGTCTGGTAATTCGCTGTTTGGTACTTTACCTTTACCGTCTTCACCGATTGTGACTGGGATTGGCTTACCATCTTTACCTGGGATTTCTACCTTAGTTCCTGGTTTGTATGTTGAGCCATCTGGTTGCTTAGGTGTTACTGTTACGTCACCTGTCTTAGGATCTTGTTCCAACTCTACTGTTGGTGTCTTTTGAGCTGGTGTTGTTACTGGAACTTCTACAGCTGGTTGACCTGGTTCTGTAATCTTACCTGTACCTGGAACTTTACCGTCTGGTAATTCGCTGTTTGGTACTTTACCTTTACCGTCTTCACCGATTGTTACTGTGATTGGGTTTCCATCTTTACCTGGGATTTCTACCTTAGTTCCTGGTTTGTATGGAGTTCCATCTGGTTTCTTAGGTGTTACCGTAACGTCACCTGTCTTAGGATCTTGTTCGACATCTAGTGTTGGTGTCTTTTGAGCTGGTGTTGCTGGTGTGACCTTACCTGGTGTTGTTACTGGAACTTCTACAGCTGGTTGACCTGGTTCTGTAATCTTACCTGTACCTGGAACTTTATCGTCTGGTAATTCGCTGTTTGGTACTTTACCTTTACCGTCTTCACCGATTGTGACTGGGATTGGCTTACCATCTTTACCTGGGATTTCTACCTTAGTTCCTGGTTTGTATGTTGAGCCATCTGGTTTCTTCGGTGTTACTGTAACGTCACCTGTCTTAGGATCTTGTTCCAACTCTACTGTTGGTGTCTTTTGAGCTGGTGTTTCTGGTGTTACCTTAGCTGGTGTTGTTACTGGAACTTCTACAGCTGGTTGACCTGGTTCTGTAATCTTACCTGTACCTGGAACTTTATCGTCTGGTAATTCGCTGTTTGGTACTTTACCTTTACCGTCTTCACCGATTGTGACTGGGATTGGCTTACCATCTTTACCTGGGATTTCTACCTTAGTTCCTGGTTTGTATGTTGAGCCATCTGGTTTCTTCGGTGTTACTGTTACGTCACCTGTCTTAGGATCTTGTTCCAACTCTACTGTTGGTGTCTTTTGAGCTGGTGTTGTTACTGGAACTTCTACAGCTGGTTGACCTGGTTCTGTAATCTTACCTGTACCTGGAACTTTACCGTCTGGTAATTCGCTGTTTGGTACTTTACCTTTACCGTCTTCACCGATTGTTACTGTGATTGGGTTTCCATCTTTACCTGGGATTTCTACCTTAGTTCCTGGTTTGTATGGAGTTCCATCTGGTTTCTTAGGTGTTACCGTAACGTCACCTGTCTTAGGATCTTGTTCGACATCTAGTGTTGGTGTCTTTTGAGCTGGTGTTGCTGGTGTGACCTTACCTGGTGTTGTTACTGGAACTTCTACAGCTGGTTGACCTGGTTCTGTAATCTTACCTGTACCTGGAACTTTATCGTCTGGTAATTCGCTGTTTGGTACTTTACCTTTACCGTCTTCACCGATTGTGACTGGGATTGGCTACCATCTTTACCTGGGATTTCTACCTTAGTTCCTGGTTTTGTATGTTGAGCCATCTGGTTTCTTCGGTGTTACTGTAACGTCACCTGTCTTAGGATCTTGTTCCAACTCTACTGTTGGTGTCTTTTTGAGCTGGTGTTTCTGGTGTTACCTTAGCTGGTGTTGTTACTGGAACTTCTACAGCTGGTTGACCTGGTTCTGTAATCTTACCTGTACCTGGAACTTTATCGTCTGGTAATTCGCTGTTTGGTACTTTACCTTTACCGTCTTCACCGATTGTGACTGGGATTGGCTTACCATCTTTACCTGGGATTTCTACCTTAGTTCCTGGTTTGTATGTTGAGCCATCTGGTTTCTTCGGTGTTACCGTAACGTCACCTGTCTTAGGATCTTGTTCCAACTCTACTGTTGGTGTCTTTTGAGCTGGTGTTTCTGGTGTTACCTTAGCTGGTGTTGTTACTGGAACTTCTACAGCTGGTTGACCTGGTTCTGTAATCTTACCTGTACCTGGAACTTTATTATCTGGTAGGTCACTGTTTGGTACTTTTACCTTTACCGTCTTCACCGATTGTGACTGGGATTGGCTTACCATCTTTACCTGGGATTTCTACCTTAGTTCCTGGTTTGTATGTTGAGCCATCTGGTTTCTTCGGTGTTACTGTAACGTCACCTGTCTTAGGATCTTGTTCCAACTCTACTGTTGGTGTCTTTTGAGCTGGTGTTTCTGGTGTTACCTTAGCTGGTGTTGTTACTGGAACTTCTACAGCTGGTTGACCTGGTTCTGTAATCTTACCTGTACCTGGAACTTTATTATCTGGTAGGTCACTGTTTGGTACTTTACCTTTACCGTCTTCACCGATTGTGACTGGGATTGGCTTACCATCTTTACCTGGGATTTCTACCTTAGTTCCTGGTTTGTATGTTGAGCCATCTGGTTTCTTCGGTGTTACCGTAACGTCACCTGTCTTAGGATCTTGTTCAACATCTAGTGTTGGTGTCTTTTGAGCTGGTGTTTCTGGTGTTACCTTAGCTGGTGTTGTTACTGGAACTTCTACAGCTGGTTGACCTGGTTCTGTAATCTTACCTGTACCTGGAACTTTATTATCTGGTAGGTCACTGTTTGGTACTTTACCTTTACCATCTTCACCGATTGTGACTGGGATTGGCTTACCATCTTTACCTGGGATTTCTACCTTAGTTCCTGGTTTGTATGTTGAGCCATCTGGTTTCTTCGGTGTTACCGTAACGTCACCTGTCTTAGGATCTTGTTCCAACTCTACTGTTGGTGTCTTTTGAGCTGGTGTTTCTGGTGTTACCTTAGCTGGTGTTGTTACTGGAACTTCTACAGCTGGTTGACCTGGTTCTGTAATCTTACCTGTACCTGGAACTTTATTATCTGGTAGGTCACTGTTTGGTACTTTACCTTTACCGTCTTCACCGATTGTGACTGGGATTGGCTTACCATCTTTACCTGGGATTTCTACCTTAGTTCCTGGTTTGTATGTTGAGCCGTCTGGTTTCTTCGGTGTTACCGTAACGTCACCTGTCTTAGGATCTTGTTCAACATCTAGTGTTGGTGTCTTTTGAGCTGGTGTTTCTGGTGTTACCTTAGCTGGTGTTGTTACTGGAACTTCTACAGCTGGTTGACCTGGTTCTGTAATCTTACCTGTACCTGGAACTTTATTATCTGGTAGGTCACTGTTTGGTACTTTACCTTTACCGTCTTCACCGATTGTGACTGGGATTGGCTTACCATCTTTACCTGGGATTTCTACCTTAGTTCCTGGTTTGTATGTTGAGCCATCTGGTTTCTTCGGTGTTACCGTAACGTCACCTGTCTTAGGATCTTGTTCCAACTCTACTGTTGGTGTGTTCTTATCCGCATCTGTACGTGGATCTACTACCTTAACAGTTACTGGAACTTCATCCTTAGAGCCATCTGGGTAAGTGACAACTGCTGTTGTTTTCTTATCGCCTGGTGTTGTAGTGTCTACTGGAGTCTTGTATTCAACTGTAGTTCCTTTTGGAAGATCTCCTACATTACCGATTGATTTCTTAGGATCTGGAGTTTCACCTACATTAACAGTTTGCTCTTGAGGTGTTGGATTGTTCTTCTCTGCATCTGTACGTGGATCTACAACCCTAACAGTTACTGGAACTTCATCTGTTGAGCCATCTGGATAAGTAACTACTACTGTACGTGTGACTTGACCATTGTTAACAGTTGGAGTTTCTCCAGCTTTCCATGCATATGTCGTTGTTGTACCTGGTGTTGTTCCTGTAGCCGGCAAGTCAGACTTGTTGGCAATATAAGTCTCTGGTGATCCCAAATCTGGAACAGTTCCATTTGAAGTCAGATTCACTGTAGGATTTGTAGCTGTTGGTGTATATTTCTCAGCTTGCTTACGGAACTCAATCTGAATATTGGCGTTATTAGCAGTGTTATTGTTTGTGTTGTTATTTGTCAGACCTTCTTGGTCATATCCACTAATATAACGATTCCAGATATTTCGACTAGCTGGAGTATTGATAACCTGATCTTTACCAACATGACCTGAAATATTAACTTTATATGGGTTAGTATCTGTCGCATTGCCAGCTTGACCTAAATTACTTGTCTTATCCGTGAAGTTAATACTTGTACCATTAGCAGGAAGTTCAAGACGACCACCATTTGTAACTTCGAAATTACCTGATGGTGCTACTGCTTGAGCATTGTCGTGAACCTTAATCTTATCCAAGCGACCACTGTTATCAGTTAAGTTCACATCAACGCTAAACTCTTCTTCACGATAAACGATAATCTTATGTGGGTTAGTACTATCAATTTCCGCATTCTTAATAGGAGTTAAGCTAGTAATTGTTGGCGCTACTGTGTCACGAACTGTGAAGGTTACAGGTACTTCATCTGTTGAACCATCTGGATAAGTAACTACCGCTGTACGTGTGACTTGACCATTGTTAACAGTTGGAGTTTCTCCATCTTTCCATGTATAAGTCGTTCTTGCACCTGGCGTTGTACCTTCAGTTGGCAAGTCAGACTTGTTGGCAATATAAGTCTCTGGTGAGTCATAACCACTGATTGTACCATCTGTCGCTACATCGATTTTAGAGCCTGTTACTGCTGTTGGTGTATATTTATCAGCTTGCTTACGGAACTCAATCTGAATATTGGCGTTATTAGCAGTGTTATTGTTTGTGTTGTTATTTGTCAGACCTCCTTGGTCATATCCACTAATATAACGATTCCAGATATTTTTGCTAGCATCAGCTTTGACTTCCTGATTTTTACCAACATGACCTGAAATATTAACTTTATATGGGTTAGTATCTGTCGCATTGCCAGCTTGACCTAAATTACTTGTCTTATCCGTGAAGTTAATACTTGTACCATTAGCAGGAAGTTCAAGACGACCACCATTTGTAACTTCGAAATTACCTGATGGTGCTACTGCTTGAGCATTGTCGTGAACCTTAATCTTATCCAAGCGACCACTGTTATCAGTTAAGTTCACATCAACGCTAAACTCTTCTTCACGATAAACGATAATCTTACGTGGGTTTTTACTATCAATTTCTGCATTACGATTATCAGTTAATTTAGTAATTGTTGGTGCTACCTGGTCAGCTGGTATTATCTTAGCTGGAGTTGTTACATCAGGAACTTCAACAGTTGGTTGACCTGGTTCTGTAATCTTACCTATACCTGGGACATTACCTTCAGGTAAATCACTATTAGGTACTTTACCTTTACCGTCTTTACCGATTGTGACTGGGATTGGCTTGTCACCTTTACCTGGGATTTCTACCTTAGTTTCTGGTGGGTATGTTGAGCCATCTGGTTTCTTCGGTGTTACTGTAACGTCACCTGTCTTAGGATCTTGATTCAACTCTAATGTTGGTGTAATAGATTGTGTAACCTTGACAGTTGATGTAAACTCCGCACTTTGTCCAACGTTATTGACAGACTTGACCTTGACCTTATAGTCGCCAGGATCTGAAGCAACACGACCTGTGATAATAAGCTTGTGCTCATAATCACTCACTTTTTGAACTTCAACTTTTTGATCTTTAAGTTCCAGCTTACTATCCACTAACTTGATAGAATCAGCTGGATTATAACCTAGTTTTGGATCACCAAGTGAAAATCCTGCTAGATTATCTTTAGTTGTAAATTCAAGTCGAATTTCCTTACCTTTTTCGATAGTTTGATCAGCCCCCGTCACCTTAGGAGATGGCAAACCATACCATTGCATATCATTTCGGTGGGTGCTGAACTCATAGGAGCGCATCCCTGCTGCATACATGAGTGGAGTCCCCTCAGCAGCCTTGGTTTTGAAACGAAAGATATAGTTTGATGCACTATCCTTAGTTCTACCACGATAATCAATATCAAAATGATAGACTCTTTGCGTATGCTGGATCAACCAATCCTTCAAATAATCTGATACCAGAACATCCTTCTCCGTTGTCGTACGGGCACCACCTGTACGATTAAAATAGAGTGTATCAGGTTTTGAAATGATTTCTTCAAATGTTTTAATCTCTCCATCAGCACCTTTCCAGAAAGCATCGGTAGTGGCGGCTTTGCCCCAAGCCTGCTCGATAGCTCCACCAGGGGTACCAATGTTAACATCCTTAGACGTAGAGCTAACCTGATCTTTAAAGATGTCGTATAAGTTTCGTGGTAATCTTCCTTGAGTTTCAATACGTCGTTTCCACCAGAACCACCCCAGTAACTACCAAATGATGCCGAACCGTCGTCTACCAAGGTATGACCAGTTGGAATGGTAAACCAAGCATGGGCATTTTGGTGGTTTTCAGGATTACCTTCAAACTCAATGACCCAATCGTATGTATCTCCGTTTTTAGTGACATCAACCTTAACGACATCCTTGACATCCTTAACTCTTTGATTATCCGCAGTATTTTGGTTACGGTCTCTAAAGAGCATGGTACCAGCTGGATAACCTGAGCCATCTCCTTCCTTTGTGAAGTAGAGCCCAACAGCATTGTCATAGGTTGCCCCCGCATCAGCGCGAAGCGTTGTCCCAACTGGGATAGCTGCGCCATTACGGACGTCATTACGCCCCGAAGTCAAACGATTACGTGCAATCATAACAGAGCTTTCGTTACGTTTGATGACACGATTCATATCCTCAACATCACGAAGGCTAACTTCTACACCACCAAATGCAGACTTGGCTACAGCAACTTGGGCGATAGCTTTTTCCAAGATTTCACGTGTCAAGTCATTCTCAGGTGTTTGGGCGATAGCCTGCTCCAAACGATCAATAGATACTTTGAGACTAGCTTTAGCTTTTTCCAGTTGCTCAACATTGGTATTTTCTGAAGTTTCCTCAGACTTAGCTGAAATTTCTGGAGTTGGCTTCACTACTTCTGGCTTGATTTCCGGAGTTGCTTCCTGTGTACTTTCACCATTTTTATCTTCTTTGCCTTGAGATACTTCCACTGCTCGTAGCTGGTCCAAAACATTGGTCAAGCGAGCTACTAAAGCGTCCACTTCTTCTTGACTCACTTTTGAATCAGCGAGAGTCTGTTCAGCCTTGACAAGTTCTTCCTTGGCACGGACTAAAAGATCTGTATTAGCAGCTTCCTTGACGTGGAGCTGGTCTTTGATCTGTGCCACAAGCTGACTTGCAGTAGCTGTATCCACTTTTACAGAACTAGCAGGCTCTTCCTTATCCTGCGATGCTAGCGGACTAGTATCTTGAGTTAAAGCCTCTACATGAGGTTTGTCGACAGGTGTTACGCTATCCGCACTAACGACACGCGCACCCAAAAACATCAGCGCTGCAACAGCAACTGAAGCCGCACCAAAGCTATACTTACGAATAGAGAAGCGTAAGACTTTTTCCTGTTGTCGACGCTTTACTCTACTTAGTGAATTTGATTTTTTTTCCATCGTTCCTCCTTATATTAAAGACAAAATCAAATTGAGAAGCAGTATTCCCTCTGGGGAATAATACAATAAAAATCACTCTTTTGAGCAATTTTTACACATTACAGCTATTACAGCTATTACAGCTATTACAGCTATTACAGCTATTACAGCTATTACAGCTATTACAGCTATTACAGCTATTACAGCTATTACAGCTATTACAGCTCGATTATATCATTTTCAATTCATTTAAGCAATCATAAAGCCATTCAACCTCTCGAATAAAGCGCAAACATATGCGAACGTTTATAACACATTAATATACAGTTTGTTTAAATAAAACAGAAAGATTCTCCTTTCTGATGACATTCTCTCTATATATAGTTAATTGAAATAAGATATGAACAAAGAGATTAGGAAAATCAAAACAATTTCTAATAAATGTTTTAGAATCCATGGCGTACTACTCTAAGTTCACTCCACTATAGTAGATTGGCAAGTGTACTAATCGCTCACCGATTGAGAACTTTTGGGAACATTTCAAAACTGAGCACTAGGATTAAAGACATACAATATTTTGAGAGCGGGTTGGTACGAATACTGATGTCTCCCTTTTTCAAGAATAAAACAACGACCTTGTACTTCTTCAAATGAGGAACAAGGTCGTTTTTTGATCTTTTATTATCTCATCGTTCACTTAACAGTGAGTAGTTCAAACTTTAACGAAATGCTTATTTTAGTCTTCTTTTTTCTTTCCAAACGCAAGTCCAAGGCTACTTAGCATACCAAGAAGCCCTAAAGATGCAAGAGTCATACTTGACTCTGTTCCAAGTCTTGGCAATACATTTTGAGAATCATTTGACTTAGATTCCTTATCAATAGTAGTTGTAATGGATCCGTGATTAGCATTCGGACTAACAGCATCTTGAATTGGAGTAGCTAGTGGAGCTGTGGATTGACTAGAATCACCATTAGTATCAGGTGTGACTGGAGTGACTGGAATTGTATTTGGATTTGTATTTCCACTTACTTTTCTGAAAATGTGAGTAATTACTGGTTCATTTTCATCAATCACAGTTCGTACAAATTCATATACTGGAATTGATCCATGTTCAGCATCCTTTTCATTACCTGTCTTAACGGATGGTTTCAATACATTTCCGTCTTCATCAATCCATCGAACCTCAATCATTAGCTCTGGTAATGCAATTGAACCCCCTAATACATCGTTTTCAAAAGTTGTTACCTTAGGAACTTCCACAGATGATTTACCTGGTTCAGTAATCTTACCTGTACCTGTTTTTTCTACGTTTGGTAGATCACTGTTTGGTACTTTACCTTTACCATCTTCATCGATTGTAACGACGATTGGATTACCATCTTTACCTGGGATTTCTACCTTAGTTCCTGATGGATATGTTGACCCATCTGGTTTCTTCGGTGTCACTGTAACATCACCTGTCTTAGAATCTTGTTCTAACTCTACTGTCGGTGCTTTCGTTTTCCCATAAGTTCGAACGGTTGTTGGAGTTACCTTACCTGTTTTTGGATCAACTTCATAGGTAGTGGTATCAATCACATCGTGACCTTCAGAATCTTTAGATTGTTCAACCTTAATTTTAGCTCCTACTTTAACGATTGTCTTACCTGCTGGGGTGACGACTGGATTACCAACGTGTTCTGTGATATGACCGTCGTTTGAATCTACATCGTAAGTGGTTGTTGTAACTGTTTTACCTTTAGCTCCTTCAACGCGTTCATTAGGTGTGTCAACTTCTCGTTCACCATCTCTAACATACTCAACTTCTGGTTCAATCGGGGTTTCTACTACTTTGTCCTTCGCTGCGACTTTGACAATAGTTGCTGTTGGATTTACTACTACTGGTTCTCCTACTGTTTCTGTAATAGCGCCTGTAGTAGGATCAACACTATAAGTTGTTGTGGTAGTACTTGAACCTGCTTGTCCTGCTTCTTCCACATTTGGTTGATCTTTGTCGCGTGTATCATCTTTCACATATTTCTTAGGTGATGGGATTTCTGTTGTTTCTACTTTATCCTTCGCTGCGACTTTTGACAATAGTATTCGTTGGTTCTTTCGTACGAACTGGTTGACCTTCACTTGCTGTAATCTTTCCAGTATTAGGATCCACAGTGTAAGTTGTTGTGATAGTGTCTTCACCATCTTCACCTTTAACAGTAGTTGGGGCTGTACCTTTTTCTTTCGTATCATCTTTTTCATAGACAACAAGTGATGGTACTAATCTCTTCTCAACTGTTGGTTCTTTTATTGTTCCATAAGTTCGAACGGTTGTTGGAGTTACCTTACCTGTTTTTGGATCAACTTCATAGGTAGTGGTATCAATCACATCGTGACCTTCAGAATCTTTAGATTGTTCAACCTTAGTTTTCGCACCAACTTTAACGATTGTCTTACCTGCTGGGGTGACTACTGGATTACCAACGTGTTCTGTGATATGACCGTCGGTTGAATCCACATCGTAAGTGATTGTTGTAACTGTTTTACCTTTAGCTCCTTCAACGCGTTCATTAGGTGTGTCAACTTCTCGTTCACTATCTCTAATATACTCAACTTCTGGTTCAATCGGGGTTTCTACTACTTTGTCTTTGGCTGCGACTTTGACAATAGTTGCTGTTGGATTTACTACTACTGGTTCTCCTACTGTTTCTGTAATAGCGCCTGTAGTAGAATCAACACTATATGTTGTTGTGGTAGTGCTTGAACCTGCTTGGCCTGCTTCTTCCACATTTGGTTGATCTTTGTCGCGTGTATCATCTTTTACATATTTCTTAGGTGATGGAATTTCTGTTGTTTCTACTTTATCCTTCGCTGGAACTTTGACAATAGTATTCGTTGGTGCTTTCGTACGAACTGGTTTACCTTCACTTGCTGTAATCTTTCCAGTATTAGGATCCACAGTGTAAGTTGTTGTGATAGTGTCTTCACCATCTTCACCTTTAACAGTAGTTGGGGCTGTACCTTTTTCTTTCGTACCATCTTTTTCATAAACTACTGGAGACGGTACTACTCTCTTCTCAACTGTTGGTGCTTTCGTTTTCCCATAAGTTCGCACGGTTGTTGGAGTTACCTTACCTGTTTTTGGATCAACTTCATAGGTAGTGGTATCAATCACATCGCGACCTTCAGAATCTTTAGATTGTTCAACCTTAGTTTTAGCTCCTACTTTAACGATTGTCTTACCTGCTGGGGTGACGTCTGGGTTGCCAACGTGTTCTGTGATATGACCGTCGTTTGGAATCTACATCGTAAGTGGTTGTAGTAACCGTTTTACCTTTTTTACCCTCAATACGCTGATCTGATGTACCGAAGTCTTTTTCACCATCTCTAACATACTCAACTTCAGGTTCAATCGGAGTTTCTACTACTTTATCCTTAGCTCCCACTTTTACAACTATAGCTATTGGTCTATATACGACTTTTGGTTCGCCTTTTGATGGAATTAGGGTTCCATTTACTGGATTTACGCTATAGGTTGTGGTGACTTTAGTTTGTCCTGCTTTCCCTGGAAATTGAACGGTAACAGTACCTTTTGGACTGTTCTCATCTTTTAAATAAACTGGTTTGGGTTCAACTGAATTATACTCAACTATATCCTTCGCGCCACCTCTATTGACTACTTCTTCCTTCTCAGCCGAAGTAAGACTGCCAGTTTTTGAGTTTACTGTGTAGCTCGTTGTCTTCTTAACAACGTCGTCTCCTTTTTTAATGTATTCTACTTCATCCTTGGCTGCGACTTTGACAACTGTTTCTGTTGCCGGTTGCTTAACTATTGGTTGTCCTACATGTTTAATAAGATCTCCAGTTTTAGGATTTACACTATAAGTTGTTGTTACCGTCTGTTTCCCAGTTTTTCCAGGTGCTTCAACATTATCTTGTCCTTTTTCGCGTGTATCATCTTTTACGTATTTCTTAGATGATGGGATTTCTGTTGTTTCTACTTTGTCCTTCGCACCATCTTTCTTGAACATTTCATCAAGTGTATTTTTAGTAATCTGTCCTGTATCAGGATCCTTTATACTAACAGTTGTTGACTTAATGATGTCATCTCCGCGTTTACTATATACAGTAGTTTCTCCAAATTTTTCTAGAGACTTCGCTGTAGTAATCTTAGGATTTTGAAAACCTATCCCATCTAAGGAAATTCGTTTCCCAGAAATAAACTCTGGTCGTCTATTAATCATATCGGCTTCAAAATAAGAACGGGAACTATGCCCTCCTTTTGTATCCCCAACATTTATAACAACATCACTATCATTACTGACACTTTTTCCTATAGTAGAATCATTATTAACTATATAATGATGTCATTTTCCCAGACTTAGCTATGTTTTTGCTATCTAAACCTTTTTGCCAAAACGCAGATGATGAGAGAAGACCTGTCCTCACTTTTGGAGCATTAAATGTCGTCCCTTTTTTTAATACATTATTATAAAAGTTTCTATAAAGCCAGCTGTTCTTTAGTAGACATGACTCTGCTGTCAGAATATGCCAACTGATAGGCTTCAACCATTGCCCGTTGTACTAAATATCCTCCCAGAGAATGTCCTGTTAGATAAAGGTTGGTGATACTCTTATCCTTAGCTAATTCACGCATAATTTCTTCTGCTTCTATCGCCTGTTTAGGATTACTCCCTGTTCCAAGTGTTATATCAGCACCTATATCTTTAGAATCACTAGTCCCACGAAATGCTAGTACCTGGGCAGTTCCATTTGGTAAATATAAGAAATCGCTCTTAGTCTCAAATAATACAGCATCAAGTCCACTGGATGTATGATAACTTTTCTTTCTTTCCCAATAAGGTCCCAATTCCCTATTCATCATCATATATTCATAGCGTGGTTTACTTTCACCTTTCTTTTTGTATAACTCTGCTTCTGTTAAAGGTCTCTTATGATCCAGTACTCTGTCAATGTACTTATCGTCACGGTAAGCCAATTCCATGAACATAATCATATCACGTTCACTTACATTCCATTTTAATTTTTCATCTGGCTTTTCGTCACTATCAATAATCCCATCACCATCAGTATCCTCTAGTAACGGATGACTATTATAACCTACATACTTTTTACCATTTTTTTCATATATATAGACTTCTTCTTTATCCTTCAAGTAATCATCATCTGTATAACCTTCTGGATTTAACTTGGGGACCATTAACTAACAAACTATCCAGTTGATCACCTTCTGAACCGATTATTCCTGCTTTTATTTGATTCGCATACTCATCAGTTAATTCATACTTTTTAAGCTCAGAAGGATTTGATGCTGCTCTAACCTCTGGAGCGCTTGATCTGTCTTCACCTGCCACCAAAGTAGTTGCCGTCGAATTGACAGTTTTCCTTATCACCAGAAGTATCTAGAACTGTCTCTTTTGTAGCTACTGTTGAAATCTCTTTAGCATCTATCTCAGAAGAAGCATTGTTTTCGATGTTCTGAGATACTTTTGAACTTCTTCTTTGATCTCCACAGTCGGCAGAGAATTGTCAGTTTCAGAATTAACTTCTATCCCTGTATTATTATCATTATTATTTTCCGTAGAAGCTAAGACTCCTTGAGTTGGAGCAAATAGAAACCCCTATTAGTACAGATGCCACTCCAACAGAAAAACTTTCGAATCGAAAAAAACGTTGGCGTTTATTAAAGATATCTTTCATGTTACCCAATTCCTTTTTAACTAGCATTTCTATATATAATATAGAAGGTGTCAACATTTTCTGTTAACAAAATCACAATTTTTCTTTTTCCTCAAAATTTAGGAAGTTTACTCTACTTTAATACATCACATTTTAAATCCTTTCAATTTTTTTAAATAACTATTTCTTGTAATAGCTAAACCCAGTCACCCAGTTCATCAGGCATGTTATTTAGGTTACGGACAGAACCGCTAATTTTTAGACTTCCAAACAACTCTGTTAAAAAGTACAAGGTCATCTTTTTCTCTTTTTATCATCTAGTTCCATTTTCCCCATCCGTATAAAGATCAATAACCTGCTGTTAAAATTTCACTAAATTAAGAAAGAAATCTAAATACTGAACTTTCTATACTACCATTATATCACAAAGAATTCCTTAAAAGAAAAAAATCACCATTCTTGATTTTCTAGAAAACCAGGAAATGGTGACTCTATTTTAATTTTCTTGAAGCTCAATGACAATTTCTTGACCATTTTCATTTTTCTTCCACAACTACTTTTTCTTCTAGTTGTGATTTGAAAATGATTCAAGGTTTCTTTTGAAGCTTCAGTCGCTTGTTGAGCATGATATTTTGCTTTATCAAAGAAACAGTGTCAAGAGTAATTTCCCCAGATTCAATCTGCTCTTTTGTTTTAAGAACAAATTCTTTGGTTTGTTCTTTGACATCCGTTAATTTTTCACAAACCTGCTCTTTAGCATACTCAGGATCTTCTTTTAGATCTTCTAAAAATTCTTGTGCTTGGCTTCTAACTTGTTTTCCTTTGTCACTTGTTAGAAACAAGGCAGCTGCAACACCTGAAACAGTTCCTAGAAAGATAGATGATAGTTTACCCATTAGCTCAACTCCTTTTTTTATTTTTTTGAAAAAATTTACTTGCAACACGAATAGCTGACAAACCAGCACCTGTCTTCAAGGTTTTTGAACCAGCTGATGAAGCTTTCTTGCTCAAAACACGCGCTTGATCATTAAGGTCTGATACAGAAACAGACAAATCAGCCACTGCTGTAAAGAGGGGGTCAATCGTTGCCACTTTAACGTTGATATCATCAACAAGAACGTTGACCTTTTGTAAGCAATTCATTTGTTTGATGAAGAGTTACATCTACATCTGATGTTAAAGTTTTAACAGTTTTTTCAGTTTCATCAATTACACGACCAACTTTTTGAAGGGTAATAATCAGATAAACTAAAAATACAACCAAGGCAATTGCCACAATAATATAAGCCACTTCTAACATTTTAATTCTCCTTTTTTTACATTATAAAATGGTGCTTTTTCCCGATTTTGATAAAAAATGATATAAATACCAAGGCCAATCAATAGCGCAGACAACCACTGAGATACTCGAAGCCCAAAGAACATGAGACTATCCGTACGCATGCCCTCGATAATCATACGTCCAAATCCGTACCAAATTAGATAAAAGGCAGTGATATGACCACGACGGATACTCTTTAATCGACGTCTAAAAAACGACAATCAAGGCAAAACCGATCAGATTCCAGATAGATTCGTATAGGAAGGTTGGTTGACGATAGGAACCATCGATATACATCTGATTCTTAATAAAACCAGGTAAATAGTCTAGATTGTCAACGACTGCTCCATAAGCTTCTTGGTTAAAGAAGTTTCCCCAACGCCCTAGACTCTGAGCAATCATGACGCTCGGAGCTGCAATATCTAAGAAATCCCAAGTATTGATTAATTTGCGGTCAGCAAAGATATAGAGAACAATTGCGCCAGTAATTAAACCACCGTATATGGCAAGACCACCATTCCAAATAGCAAAAATCTCTCCCAGATGTTGACTATAATAATCAAATCTAAAGATGACATAGTAGAGTCTAGCACCAATGATGGATAAAGGAAAGGCAATTAAGATGAAGTCCAAAATATCATCAGATAAAATCTTCTTTTTAGGCGCTTCTTTACTGGTAAGATATACCGCTAAAATAAGACCTGAAACAATGCAGAGTGCATACCATCTAACTGCTAGAGGACCAATTTGAAAAGCGATTGGATCAATCATTTTTCACCTCGTTCTTTGCAATCAGATTTGTCAATCTTTCTTCAAATAGTCGAGTAGCATCAAAGCCCATTTCCTTAGCACGATAATTCATCGCTGCTGCTTCGATAACGACAGAAATATTACGTCCTGTTTTTACAGGAATGCGGATACGCGGAATGGCTACTCCAGAAATCTCCAATTCTTCAGCATTATTGCCTAGGCGATCAAAAGTCTTTTGTGTGTCATAATTTTCTAGATAGACAGCCAACTGAACTTGTGAAGAATCCTTAACTGCACTGGCACCATAAAGACTCATCACATCTATAATACCAACACCACGAATCTCAAGTAAATGCTTCAAGATTTCAGCTGGTTCACCCCAGAGAGTCATTTCATCCTTAGCAAAGATATCTACACGGTCATCAGCTACCAAACGGTGTCCTCGTTTCACGAGTTCTAAACCTGTCTCACTCTTACCAATACCACTGTCGCCCTGGATTAACACACCCATACCATAGATATCCATCAAGACACCATGTACACTTTCACGCTCAGCCAAACGAGAATCTAGGTAACTTGACAATTCCCCAGACAGACGACTTGTTGCTGTACGACTCGTTAAAATAGCGATTTTACATTCTCTAGCAGCCTTTAGCATTTCCTCTGGAACTACTAAACCACGCGCAACAATAACTGCAGGTGTTTCTGGTTGAAACATCTTTTTCAAAACCTGGTAGCGGTTATGAGAAGACATACTAATCAGATAAGACCACTCTTTCATTCCCAAAAGTTGAATCCGCTCTGGAGTATAGTAGTCAAAATACCCCGTCATTTCAAGCCCTGGTCGCGTAATATCCGCAGTATTGATTTTCTTTTCAAGTAATTCAGGCTCACCATAGACAATGTCTAGTCTGAGCTTATCAATCACTTCTTTGACTAAAACTGACATAATTTTCTCCTTCAATCAAGTTCTTCCCTCTATTATATCAAATTGTAGGAGGAAGTTTCAGAATTTTGCAGGATTTATAGGATTTATTTAAATCAAAAAGACTAGATTACTCTAGCCTTTCTTATTAATTAGAATTTTTTTACGTTTACGAGCTGCTTCTGACTTACGTTTACGTTTTACAGAAGGTTTTTCATAGAATTCACGTTTGCGTGTTTCTTGAAAGAGTACCAGCTTTAGTAACTGCACGTTTGAAACGACGAAGTGCGTCGTCAAGAGATTCATTCTTACGTACTACTGTTTTTAGACATTTTTTTCACTCCTTCAAGTTCAAGATCTATTCTATTTTACACGGAATGAAAGAAAAATTGTCAAGAAAAAATGAAATTCTCCCAAATCATTCAATTTAAAAATTTATAAGATTTTACCATTATGTCTAGTCTAGTTCTCCACTTCTAAGGTTTGTTCTAAACGAACACTTAATTTTTTTAATTTCTAACCCCATGTGGTCTAGGTACTCCCAATAATCTGACGGTAGATCAGAAATGATATACAGATACTGACTCTCAAAATGCCAGACAAGGTGTTTAAGTATCTGCTCTTGAATAAAATGTAAATCCTTTACTTGACCTAAACTAATAGCTTCCAGCTTTGCTAAATACTGACATAAAGCAGAAAGTGATGAACAGTCAAATTTGTCTTCTTCATGTAAAAAAATACAAAAAAATTTTTGATTTTCATCCCTTATCATATTTGAAATATATCCAGACCAAAAACCACCCAATCCATAGGATCGAATGGTCTTTTAATGATAAAAATCTTATTTCTTTAACAAGCTGAGTGCTGCTGCATCTGCGATAATGGTCACATCTGGATGGTTTTGCAGGCTACTTGCAGGTAGACTTTCTGTCACAGGACCTTCAACAGTTCCAGCGATAGCTTCTGCTTTTGATTCCCCATAAGCAAAGAGAAGGATCGATTTAGCATCCAAAATATTTTTAATCCCCATTGAAATAGCTTGTGTTGGAACATCTTCAATCTTCTCAAAGAAGCGCGCGTTAGCCTCGATTGTAGATCGGTCAAGCTCTACAAGGTGAGTTTGACTATCAAATGGTGTGCCTGGTTCGTTAAAGCCAATATGACCATTGCGGCCAATCCCTAAGATTTGTAGGTCAACGGGATGGTCAGCAAGAATTTGGTTGTAGCGTTCTACTTCTGCTTCTGCATTATCCTTGACACCACGTGGCAAGAAACTTTCCTTAAATGGTTTCTTGTTGAATAGATTTTCTTGCATAAAGTAACGGTATGATTGAGGATTGTCCCCATCAAGACCTACGTACTCATCCAAGTTCACACTTGTAAGATTTGAAAAATCAAGCTCGCTCTCAACGATTCGTTGATAAAATTCCAGAGGGCTACTTCCTGTTGCAAGTCCCAATGTTTGTGCACCGTTTTCCAATTTTTTTCTTTTAAGATATCAAAAGCAACTTTTCCACCTTCAATTGGATTTTTCCACTTGAATAACTTTCATAATTTTGTCCTCCATATTCTTTATTTTATTATATGGTATAGACCAATTTTTTTGTCAAGTGAAAACGGTTTATTTTTGTTGAAAAAATATGACAGTAGCCTCAAAATAGCTACTGTCTTGTCTCATTTGATTCTTAAAACCTTGATAGACTTGACAAATAGTAGGAAAGAGCCAAAAAAGCTCGATAATATTTGTAATAGGCAAATTCCTATAGATATTATGGAGCTTTTTATTGTATCGAATTGTCAAATGAAGAGCAGATAGTAGATTGCATACAGAATAGTGCACTGTGACTTCTAAAAACATTGCTAGAAATTGCTTTGACTTCCTTAATCAATTTATCCAGATTTTAATACTTTCAAGGTCTATTATTTAGTATATCCTCCGACAGGTGAATGGTATCATCGACTAACATGAGATCGCTAGCATTGAGAGAATTTTTTTAATAACATTAGCAACATATTTATTTTACCAAAAATATTAATCATAAAAAAATCTTGTTCATCTATACTGAATCTATAAAAATATATTTTTAAAGTATTTGATAAAAGCTTGATAACCAGCGACACTGAGATGAAGACCATCCGTTGTATAGTCTGCCTTGAGTTGCCCCTCATGATCGAGTAAGTTCTCAAAAACAGGCACAAATTCAACCTGCATATAGGCAGAGGCAAGGTCTTGATAGGCTTGGTTCCAGGCCATGATCTTCTCATTGGTACGAATATAAACTGTCTGTTTGTATTCTTCCCCTTGATGAACTGGCAGAATAGAAACTAGCTTTATCTGTGACAGTGGATAGTCGCGAGAAATACTTTGAATCACGCTTTCAAGATTGTTTAGCGCTTCATTCATTGGAACATCTTTTCCAATGTCATTTGTCCCAATCAATAGTACAATTTGGTCCACTGCATCGCCATAGAGATGAGCATCAAGATTTTCTCGTAAAAGTCCCGTCTGGTAGCCTCGAATCCCTCGGTTCACAATGTTTTTTGACGTTCCCAATAATTCTTGCAAGGGATAATACTCAATAATAGAATCCCCAATAAAAATGATATCTGGTTCAATTACCGAGATTTGATTAAGTTCACGATACTTGGTTTGAATTTTCTCTTGCTCTTTTAAGAGCCAATTTTCTAAAAGCTGTACTGCCAAGTTATTCTCCTTCTTCTAGCCAGTTTTCTAAAACTTGGTAAACCCCTGCCTGACTGTTAGCTGGTGCTATTTGGGTGGCTACTTCTTTGACAGTCTCCTCAGCATTTTCCATCGCATAAGAAACACCTGCTAACTCTAACATTTCGATATCATTTTCACTATCACCAAAGGCCATAATTTGTTCAGGTTTCAAGTCCCAACGTTTGAGCAACTCCTCTAAGCCCCATGCCTTATGAATGCCATCCTGTAAGATATCAATACAGCCGTAGCCACTCGAAACAGCTCGAACATGACCATCAAACAAGTCATTGATTTCCTGTACAACCACATCTGATCGTTCTTCTCCAACAACCATACTCATCTTGAGGACACCTCCAAAGAGACTGGAGTCAAATTCATCAACAAAGTGCATTCGTTGATAGAATTTCTCTATCATCTCCGGAGTCATAAATTTATCAAGTTCTGTAAAGACAGTTCCTTCCTTGACAAAACCGCCATTCATAGCAGTTACGACAAACTGATCCTGGCATTCTCGGCACTTGAAAAATTCTAAAGCCCGAGTAACCATGTCATCATCCCAAGTCTGAGCTTGAATCAATTGATCATTTTCGAATATACGAGCACCATTAGCAACCACAAGAACCACTCTCTCTGCTAAATGCTCTAATAATTGTCGCATACGATGAACTTCATTTCCCGTTGCAATGACAAAACGAACGCCACGTTGATCTAACTGATCTAAAATTTTCTCTAGTCGAGGTAGGTCCAGTTGTCCTTGAGGATCCAACAAAGTACCGTCCATATCCGTCGCTATTATCTTAATTTCCATTGTGTCTCCTTGTGGTCCAAGTCACTACCACTTCAAACCTACATGCTCGTTCATTTCTTTATAGGCTGTATCAATCCGTTCCTTGGTAGCCTCGTCTAACTGACTTCGGTATTTCCGCCCTCTATAAAATCTTCCAAGATATAGGTTTGGTAAAGATAGAGTGGGTAGCCTTCTGGAGAATAGCCTCCCTTTGGAGTACGACTCACCCAACTTGGATGAGCTTGAGCCGTCTCAATAGTCGTTTTTCCGGATTTCTTCTTAATAGTCACATCCATGAGGACTCCACGTTCCGTCCACTTTTGGCATTTTTCAACATCCTGCATGGTTTCAATCCGTTGATTTGAGATAAAATTCCCCATAGAGTAGATGATAAGCTTTTTATCACCGTCTTTTTCAACCGTTTCAGCTGGTTCAACAACGTGAGGGTGACCACCAAAGATAATATCAGCTCCCCAATCAATCATTTTATGGTAAAGTTTCTTTTGCTCCTCAGTCGGCTCAATTTGATACTCTACTCCCATCTGAGGCATGATGATTGTAATATCCGCCTCCTTCTCTGCTCGTTCAATTTCAGCCTTCATTTTATCTTCGTCTAAGTCTGAAAGATAACGATTATAATCCTCTTTGAGAAATGCTTTTGTTCAATGCCGTTAAAACCATAGGAATAGGCTAAAATAGCAACTTTAATACCATTGACTTCCTTGATAACTAAAGGCGCCTTATCTCGTGATTCATGGGTATAAACCCCGACTGGTGTCATTCCTGCCTTTTCAATAGCATCTGCAGTTGAAAACCACTCCCTCAATCTGAGAATCCAAGATATGATTGTGAGCCAAATCTAGCACTTGATAGCCCGCATCTTTTATAGCGTCCATGACTTCACCAGGCGCATTAAACAAAGGATAACCTGCAAGATAGTGGTCTTTATTTACGGTTCCTTCAAAATCACCAAGAACTAAGTCTGCTTGCTTTGAGCCAAGGTTTTCACATATTCAAAAATTTTCATGGAAAATCATAGGTACCGTCTGATTTTTTTGGCTGAAATGTAGATAATGTCATGATAGAGCAAATCACCATTTGCCATGATACGCGCACTCGTTTCTTGTTCCGCCTCTGCATTCTTTGCCTGAGAACTTGACTGTTGGTGTGTGGAACTTGGATCACTACTGCTTAAAGAAATCCCTCGAGCTCCTTCCACTAATAAAGTAAGCATCATCGAGACGGCTACCGAAGCTAACAAGACCACAATAAAAAGTGCGATTATTCCACTGCTTATAGTTCCTGAAAAATCGAACAGAATGTCTAATAGCTTGTAAAACAGGGACCACTTTTTTTCTTCTACTACTACGTTGTTCCATATCTTTTTCTCCCATAATTTTAAAGTCATTTTTCTTATTCTATTATACCACAGACAAATAGGTATTTCCTTTTTATTCTATAATTTTTTTAACAGCTTCTGTGACTTTCTTTCTCATCTGTTTTGTGTTATCATGTAATTGTAATAGAAGGAAAGGAAAGAATATGTCTGCTATAGAACGAATTACCAAAGCTGCTCATTTAATCGATATGAAAGATATTATCCGCGAAGGGAACCCTACTCTTCGTGCCGTTGCCGAAGAGGTCTCTTTTCCCCTTGAGCGACCAAGATATCATTCTTGGAGAAAAAAATGATGCAATTTTTTTGAAAACACTCGCAAGATCCTGTTATGGCTGAAAAAAATTAGGGTTTACGTGGAGGTGTTGGGCTTGCTGCACCACAGCTGGATATCTCAAAACGCATCATCGCCGTACTGGTACCAAATATCACTGAGGAAGGTGAAACTCCTCAAGAAGCCTATGACTTACAAGCTGTTATGTACAATCCTAAAAATCGTCTCACATTCAGTCCAAGATGCTGCTCTAGGCGAAGGAGAAGGTTGCTTGTCTGTTGACCGTGCTGTTCCAGGTTATGTTATCCGCCATGCTCGAGTAACTGTTGACTATTTTGATAAGGATGGAGAAAAGCACCGCATCAAACTAAAAGGGCTATAACTCTATTGTAGTTCAACACGAAATTGACCACTTAAATGGCATTATGTTCTACGATCGTATCAATGAAAAAGACCCATTTGAAGTTAAAGATGGTTTGCTCATTCTTGAATAAAGAAAAATCCCGTTGCAAGACGGGATTTTTGTGTTATAATGAAGATATGAAAACAAACGATATTGTCTATGGCGTTCATGCCGTCACAGAAAGCTCTTTTAGCAAATACTGAAACAAACTCTACCTTCAGGAAGATTTACGAGGAAAGAATGTGGAAAAAAAGTTAAGGAATTGGCTACTGAAAAGAAAGTATCCATTTCTTGGACTTCTAAAAAAATCACTTTCTGAGATGACTGAAGGAGCTGTTCACTAAGGTTTTTGTCTTGCGCGTTTCTGAATTTGCCTACACTGAACTTGAGCAAATTCTTGCTAAGACACGTCAGGAAGAAAAATCCCACTACTACTAATTCTTGATGGTTTAACGGACCCACATAATCTCGGTTCTATCTTGAGAACAGCGGATGCAACCAATGTTTCAGGTGTCATCATTCCCAAACACCGAGCTGTCGGTGTTACTCCTGTCGTAGCAAAAACAGCAACAGGTGCGATTGAACACGTTCCTATCGCTCGCGTGACCAATCTCAGCCAAACCTTGGACAAACTCAAGGATGAAGGCTTCTGGACATTTGGTACTGATATGAATGGAACTCCTTGCCACAAATGGAATACCAAAGGAAAGATTGCTCTCATCATCGGAAATGAAGGCAAAGGTATTTCAAGCAACATCAAGAAACAAGTAGACGAAATGATCACCATTCCTATGAATGGTCACGTACAGAGCCTCAATGCCAGTGTCGCAGCTGCTATCCTCATGTACGAAGTCTTCCGAAATCGACTCTAATAAAAAAGTGAGGTTGGGACAAAAGATCCCGACCTCACTTTTTATTAGTAATCAAACTTTGACGCGGTAGCTGATTGAACTTTTTGTTCGTCTTTTGGACTCCAAAAAGCTCTAATCATACTCGCGGGCTGGGACTACAAAATCGAGACTTTGTCTATCGATTTCTGTCCCACCGCCTTTTTAACTATGTTCAGTAATATATTTATAGGCCTCTTGACCTGCAATAGCACCATCTCCAACAGCTGTTGTAACTTGACGAAGATCTTTCTGACGAACATCCCCAACTGCAAAGACCCCTGCAACGCTTGTTTTCATGTGGTCGTCTGTCACAATCCAACCCGCTTGGTCTCGAATCTGCAACTCTTGAACGAAGTCACTAACAGGGTCTAGGCCGACATAAATGAAGACACCACCAAAGGCTTGTTCTGTCACTTGTCCTGTTTTAACATTTTCAATGGCAACCGACTCAACACGGTTTTCACCCTTGATTTCTTTGACAACCGAATCCCAAATGAAGTTGATTTTTTCATTGGCAAAAGCTCTATCTTGCAAGACTTTTTGAGCACGAAGTTCATCACGACGGTGAATGATAATTACAGATTTAGCAAATCGTGTTAAGAAGATTGCTTCTTCAACTGCTGAGTCACCTCCACCTACGACCAACAAATCTTGGTCGCGGAAAAAGGCTCCATCACAAACCGCACAGTAAGAAACACCACGGCTATTGAGTTCTTCTTCACCTGGAACTCCCAAGAGACGGTGTTTGGAACCAGTCGCTACGATAACTGTGCGAGTTTCATAAACTTGGTCGTCTGTTACGACTTTTTTGAATTCGCCATGATCCTCAACATTTTCAACAAAGCCATAGAGATGTTCAACACCCTAGATTTTCAAGAGGTTCAAACATCTTTTTTTCAGCTAATTCAGGACCACTGATATTTAGCATAACCTGGATAGTTTTCAATGTCAGAAGTATTATTCATCTGACCTCCTGGAAGGCCCCCTTCAATCAAAGCCACTTTCAGATTACTGCGTGCTGCATACAAGGCTGCAGTCATCCCAGCAGGACCTGCACCGATAATAATCGTATCGTACATTCTCTTTCCTTCTTTCTTGTTGTAACTATTTTTATTCTAACGAATTAAATCCCATTTTACAACTATTAAGCCTTGAGAACCAACAAGATGCTCATGGTTGCAAAATGACAATACTGGAATTGTTAAAACTCCAATCATAATCATATCGTAGAGATGGGCTTGACGTGCTTTAGCAGTTTTGTCAACCCCAGACAGAGCTCTAAGTCCAATCCAGAGTCCCAAAATAATCAAGACCAGTAGAATTGTCAACACTAAACTCTCTAAATACAAAGCAAATAGCTGAACTAGCATGCTCTCTCTCATTTCTATTAATTTTAAAAGAGCAAACCCAGTTAGCCTAGCCAACTGAGTCTTTCTTATCTTCTATTATATCAAATATAGGTCCGTTTGTAACTAGCAAAAGAATTCTTTTGTTCGTTCTTCTTTTAGGATGATTGATAATCTCATCTGGTGTTCCAGACTCAATAATCTTTCCTTTATCCAAGAACAAAAACCTTATCAGCTACCTGAGAAACAAAGGACATATCGTGACTGACCAAAAATCATAGTTTGACCTGATTTTGGCAGCATTAGCAATAGATCGTTTCTACCTCACCAACTAATTCTGGGATCAAGGGCTGAAGTAGGTTCATCCAAGAGCAAGATTGCTGGCTTCATGGCCAAAGCACGCGCCAAAGCTACCCGTTGTTTTTTTGTCCACCTGATAAGTGGCGAGGATAGTGCTGTTGACGATCTGAAAGACCAACCTTAGCCAACTCTTCTTTGGCAATCTTAGTTGCTTCTTCGTCGGATAGTTTTTTGACAACTACCAAACCTTCCTTGACATTGTCTAGGGCTGTTCTACGTTCAAATAAGTTGAACTGTTGGAACACCATGGACAACTTGCGACGGAGAGTCAGGATTTCTTCTTGAGTAATTTGAGAAAAATCAACTTTAAAATCATCAATCTGAATGCTTCCACTATCAGGTGTTTCCAGATAATTTAGGCTACGAAGAAAGGTTGATTTCCCCGCTCCTGATGAACCAATCAAAGCCACTACTTCCCCTTTTTGAATATCTAAATTCAGATGATCCAAGACGGTTTGACCTGAAAAGGATTTGCTTAAATTTGAAATCTTAATCATTAGCGAAGGTCTCCTTTCACATCTGTTTTCACATTATCTGGTGCTTCGATTGCCATTTTTCTCTCAATAAAGCGACCAAGATTTTCAATAGCGATATTTACCACCCAGTATACAAGAGCAACTGAGATGAAACGTTCGAAGTAACGGTAGTCTGCACCACCCAAAATCTGAGCTTGGGCAAAGACTTCTACAACACCAGCACTAAAGGCTAGGGAAGTCCCTTAGTCAAACCGATTAGGGAGTTAATCAAGGTTGGAGTCGCTACTACCGCTGCATTTGGAATAATCACACGACGATAGACTTGAGCACGTGTCATCCCAAGACTACGAGCGGCTTCAATCTCTCCAGGATTGACAGAAAGAATAGCAGCACGGATAGTTTCACTAGCGTAAGCTGCTTCGTTAAAAGCAAAAGCTACAATGGCAAAAGCTGCAGCCGGAATCGCATTGATATTAAAAGCAGTCCCCCATTGTTGATTCAACGCTTTTAATGCCAGAGGAATTCCATAGTAAGTCAACATCAGCTGCACTAGGATTGGTGTCCCTTTTTAAGAAACTAACAAAGAATGCTTGTAATGGATAAAGAATTCTAACGCGATTAATTTTTTTACAATAGCAAAAACCAAGGCCAAGATGATACCAAAAAAAGCACCAAATACTGTCAACATCAATGTTGTTGGCAATTGTTGTACAATTCTTGGAATCCCATCAAAGACAGAACGAAAACTAAACAGTTTACCGTCTGGAATATACTGCATCAAGTTTTGGTACCAATCTGATGCTAAAAGTGTTGTAACATTCATAGAAACATCCTCTCCTGATAATGAATCATTCTATCATACTTCTGCCTAGATTTAAAATATTTGCTACGAGCAGAAGAGACTTTGTCTACCTACTAGTTTATCATACTTTAAAAGTGTGAGGTTATATATTTTACCTATCAAGGAGATAGAAAAAAACTATTTCAAATCCAAGTTGTCGTAGGTTTTACGATAGCCAATTTGTTTAACAACACCATTCTCCACTAATATTGGACGTTTTAATAACATACCATCACTGGCCAAGAGTTTGGCTGCTTCTTTATTGGATAAAGTCCCAACCTTATCTTTTAAGCCCAGTTCACGGTATTTAATTCCACTGGTATTGAAAAATTGCTTCAACTCAAATCCTGAAGTTTCAAGCCAGTTTAAAATGATATTTTCACTCGGAGTCTCTTCAACGATATGAACATCTTTATATTCTAGTCCAAGTTGATCTAACTCCTTTTTTGCTTTCTTACAAGTTGTACATTTTGGATATTCGATAAATTCTAACATTTTCTTTTCTTTCTGTTCTTTATTCTCTTGAAATGCTGCACCTTCATGCTTTAAGAGCCAAGCCTTCTTGTCAATTCCTGAAGCAAAGCCTGTTAGACGATTACCAGCACCTAGTACGCGGTGACAAGGTACTAGGATTGACCAAGGATTACGTCCTACTGCTCCTCCGATTGCCTGAGCCGAAGCTATCTGCAAATCCTTAGCTATTTGTCCATAAGTAACTGTCTGACCAAAAGGAATTCCTCGCAAGTAGTTCCAGACTCTTTTTTCGAAATAACTACCAACAGGAGCCAAAGGTAACTGAGACAAATCTTGGTTTTGTCCTTTAAAATAGGCATCCAAATTGCTAATAATTTGATTTAAAATGGGATGACTTTTCACCTCAACTAGATTACATAGCGACAAGCCTCTCTCGAAATAACTCTGTGCTTCAACCCATATCCCAAACAGATAGTGATCATCTGCTACCAAAGATAAGATTCCAATCGGAGACTTGTACAGCATCTTTGCATACTGCTTAGGCATTTGATTTTAATTTTTGATAGGCCAAACGTTCCCCATCTACTGGAACTTTACCGACCTGTTTAAAACCAAGCTTTTCAAAGATATGTTGCATGGCCTTATTTTTAGCATGTGTATCTGAACGAAAATCCAGGTAATCAAAGCCTTCAATCAAGCCTTCTAAGAAGGTCTGAGCAACGCCTTGGCCTTGGACATCTCTAGAAACCGCAATCCGGTGAAATACAAGGTATTCTGGTTCTCTTCCTTCCCAACTTCCATCATAAATGGCTTCATATGCTTTTTCTGGACTTTTAGTCACTGCTGCATAGGCTAAAAGTTCTCCTTCGTCCAAGGCTACATAAGCCTGACCAGAGATGATATCTTCAATAATCGTGTCGGCATTTGGGTAACCATTTTGCCATTGGGTACTACCAGCTTCCGCCAAGCTTTTTTTAGCTTCCTCGATCACCTGCATAATTGCATCTACTTCGTTTGGAAAGGCTAAACGAATTTCCATCTTATCTCCTCTTTTCTGACTAGTTTCTCTCATCATAGCATAATTTAAGGCTTTCTACAAGCAGTTAAAACTTGACTTTTTATTTCTATTATTTTATAATCTAGTTATCAAAACTAGATAAACAGGAGTTGGAAATGAAATCTACTTTTTCCTACCCAGAATGGGACGAAATTCCAAACATTGATCTCTATTTGGATCAGGTCCTACTTTATGTAAATAAAGTTTGTTCCCCTATTTCTCTTGCTAAAGAGAAAGGTTTAACTGCATCAATGGTGAACAACTATGTCAAACACGGCTATATCAGCAAACCTGAAAAGAAAAAATACCAACGCAAACAAATCGCCCGATTGATTGCTATCACAACGCTCAAGTCTGTTTTTTCAATCCAGGAAATTGCTCAAACCCTGAATACCCTACACACAGAGACTAACTCAGAAGAACTTTACAATGCTTTTGTAGACTATATGAATGAGGACCTAGACCCAGCCAATCCTATTATCCAAGCAAGTTGCCAAACGGTCAAACTCTATCATCAAACACTAGCACTAGTCTATACAGAAAATGAAGAGGAGGAAACAAATGAATACTAGTTTTAAACTTAGCAAGCGCCTTAGTTTTGGAGAAGAAATAGCAAACAGTGTCACCCATGCTGTAGGGGCACTTATCATGCTGATTTTGCTCCCTATCTCATCGACTTATAGTTATGAAGCTCATGGATTTTTATCATCGATTGGGGTGTCGATTTTCGTTATTAGCCTCTTTCTCATGTTCCTTTCATCAACCATCTATCATTCTATGGCTTATGGTTCCACTCATAAGTATGTCTTGCGCATTATCGACCATTCCATGATTTATGTTGCGATTGCTGGCTCTTATACTCCTGTCGTTTTGACTTTGATGAATAACTGGTTTGGTTATCTCATTATTGCTATCCAATGGGGAACAACTATTTTTGGTATTCTTTATAAAATATTTGCCAAAAAAGTCAATGAAAAATTTAGTCTAATGCTCTACCTCATTATGGGTTGGTTAGTTGTGGCTATCCTACCAGCAATCATCAGTCAAACAAATCCAATCTTTTGGACTCTTATGGTATCAGGTGGGCTTTGCTATACAGTTGGTGCTGGATTTTACGCTAAGAAGAAACCATACTTCCACATGATTTGGCATCTCTTCATTCTAGCAGCTTCAGCTCTCCAATACATTGCCATTGTTTATTACATGTAAAAATAGGCCGGGAAAATCCCGACCTATTTTTATTTTGCACATGTTGATAAAGTATTGATGCAAGCGAAGATCATTTGTCAATTCCGGATGAAAGGAGGTCACTAGCATATTCTTTTCTTGAGCAGCAACGATTTGATTGTTCACTACTGCCAGAACATCAACACCCTTACCAACTTCACTAATAATAGGTCCACGGATAAAGGTCATGGGAATCTTGCCAACACCCTTGCAGTCTGCTTCGGTATAAAAGCTTCCTAGCTGACGCCCATAGGCATTACGCTCTACTACTATATCCATAGTCGCTAGATGACTTTCCTCTTGAGAAGTGATTTGTCTCGCATAGCAAAATCAAACCTGCACAAGTCCCAAAGACTGGTAAAGCCATTGAGAATAGCCTCTCTTAGAGGAAGTAGCATCTGCTGGTCACGTAGGAGTTTTCCCATAGCTGTCGACTCACCTCCGGGTAAAATCAATCCTGACAGATTACTCTGATGCTGCTGAAAATCTTCTAGATTTCGCAGTTCAACACTTTCTACTCCTAGTTCAGCAAGCACTTTTTCATGTTCTACAAAGGCTCCCTGCAAAGGCTAATATTCCGATTTTCATCTATTTTCCTCGCTCTGCCATGAGAATTTGGATTTCATTTTCATTGATACCAACCATAGCTTCTCCTAAATCTTCAGAGATTTGAGCTAGGATTTGAGGATTACGGAAGTTAGTCACAGCCTTTGACAATTGCTGCTCGCTCGTTTAACAGGATCACCCGGATTTGAAAAATACCCTGAACCAGACAAAGACACCTTCTGCACCTAGCTGCATCATCAGCGCAGCATCTGCAGGTGTTGCAACACCCTCCAGCTGCGAAGTTTACAACCGGTAATTTCCCATGTTCGTGGACATATTGAACTAATTCTACAGGGACTTGCAAGTTCTTTTGCAGCAACATAGAGTTCGTCCTCACGGAGATTTTTGAATGCGGCGAATTTCTTGATTCATCATACGCATATGACGAACTGCCTGAACGATATCTCCTGTTCCAGGTTCTCCCTTTGGTACGAATCATAGAAGCACCTTCAGCGATACGACGCAAGGCTTCTCCCAAATCCTTAGCACCCACAGACAAAAGGAACTTGGAATTCTTTCTTATCCACATGGAAACGATCATCAGCTGGAGATAGAACTTCACTCTCGTCGATATAGTCAATTTCAATAGCCTCTAAAATCTGAGCCTCAACAAAATGCCCGATTCTGACCTTGGCCATTACTGGAATGCTAACCGCTTCTTGGATTTCCTTAATCATCTTTGGATCACTCATGCGGAAGACACCACCAGCTGCACGAATATCAGCTGGGATTCGCTCAAACCATAACAGCTGCCGCACCTGCAGCCTCTGCAATTCTTGCTTGCTCAGGATTTTGAACATCCATGATGACGCCACCTTTAAGCATCTGTGCCAAATTTTTATTTAATTCATAACGATTTTCAGTCATTTTCTCTTCCTCAATAGTTGTATTGGTAGCTACAATTTTATTTTAAGGTAGAAATGACTGCAGTACAAGATAAAAAAATCGATTTGTCCGGGTACAATTATCTAAATCATCAAAAAGTACCCATATAAGGTACTCTTATTTCTTAGATTTTTTAATACTTTTCACAAGATAAAACAGATATCCTGAAACCATATAGGCAACAAAGATAGTAGCTGCCCATCTAAAGACAAAGCCCCAACCATGTTTGGTAGCATTCAAAAAGAAATAAGGGAAGGGACTATCCTTAGCGTTAGGGACATCCATCTTTAGAACAAAACCGTTTAAGATGGCAAAAATCATATAAAACAAAGGAAGGCTGGTCCAAAGCATGGGATCAAACCACTTATATTGACGACTCTTATCAAAAATAATTGTATCTGCTAAAAACCAGAGAGGTACGATATAATGACAAAGGAAATTTTCCAAACGGTAAAAATCTGTCGTCAAGGGAGCTAGCATGAAATGATAGATGACACAAGTAATCATGATACTCATAGTGACACCACCTTTGAGACGTAGAATTCCTGGACTTTGCCAACTATCACCGCCACTACGCATCTTTAACAAAAGATAAGCTGTAAAGATGACAACCAAAAGGTTGGAAAGGACTGTATAGTAAAGCAACATCCCTAAACCACCACGTTTGGTAATTTCCAGATAGACCCCTGTAAATGCTGCTAAAAACATGAAAGAGCGACTGAAAAAAATTATTTTATTCCAAGCAGTCATGATTAGATCTTTTTTTAACAAATTCTGATTTTAATTTCATAGCACCAAATCCATCAATCTTACAATCGATGTTGTGGTCACCTTCAACAATACGGATGTTTTTTTAACACGTGTCCCTTGCTTAAGGTCTTTTGGAGCACCTTTTACCTTAAGGTCTTTGATCAAGGTTACTGTATCACCGTCAGCCAATTTATTTCCATTAGCGTCGATGGCAACAAGGCCGTCTTCAACCTCTGCTTGCTCAGCAGGATTCCATTCATAAGCACACTCTGGGCAGACTAGCAAGGCTCCGTCTTCATAGACATATTCTGAATTACATTTTGGGCAATTTGGTAGATTGTTCATCTTATCTCCTTCTATTTTCATGATGGTTTGATTGTCAAATTTTCGTTAACAAAGACTATTATACCTTAAAAATTAAAAATTTGACAAATTGCTAAAAAAACCGACTAACCATTATCGTGGTCAATCGGTTAAAAATTTCAATTAAAAATGTTTGACTGCTTCTGATTTAATTTTTCGACAACTTCTAAAAATACTTAGCCCTGTTGTGTCCAAATAGATTGCATCATCTGCCTGCTTAAGAGGAGAAGTTTCACGATGACTATCTTTATAATCACGCGCAGCAATCTCTTCTTTCAAAGTTTCCAAATCTGTTTCGATTCCCCTTTGAAAGATTTTCCTTATAACGTCGTTCTGCACGTTCATCCACTGAAGCAACAAGAAAAATCTTCAATTCAGCTTGAGGTAATACAACTGTACCAATATCTCGACCATCCATGACGATTCCGCCTTGTTGAGCAATTTCTTGTTGAAGGGCTACCAATTTTTCACGAATAGCTGGAATAGCAGCAAAAGCAGATACAGCATTGGTTACTTCATTTTCTCGAATTGGATTTGTCACATCGACATCTCCAACAAAAACAAGCTGTTCTCCTGTTTCAGCGCGACCAAAGCTAATCGGATATTGTTCCAGTAATTCAAGAAGTCGTGAAGACTCTTCTGGGCTTACTTGGTTGTTTAAAGCAATGTAAGTCGCAGCACGATACATGGCACCTGTATCCAAGTAGGTATATCCAAAGTCCTTAGCAATAATCTTGGCTACTGTACTTTACCACTGGATGCTGGTCCATCAATAGCGATCTGAATTGTTTTCATCGTCACTCCTATCTTGTCTTAAGGACATCGCCAGGATTTGCAAACCAAGTTCCTGAAGACATATGACCAGGGTTCAAGGCTTCAAGCTGGGCAATAGAAATGCCTGCTCTAGCTGCAATAGCTGCCTCACCTTCACCTGCAAGGACAGTAATGGTTCCCTCAGCATTTGTATGTTCCTCTGAACTACTTGAAGAAGTTGATCCTGCTTCAGAACTTGATGCTTCAACTCGAACTACTTGATGATGTTGAAGAAACTTCCTCTACCTTAGGCGCAGAAGAATCATGAAAATCTTTCAAGGCTGCTGTACGATCACTTCCACCAGATGACAGGTAGATTAAAACAGCAATCATACCGACAACGATAACAAAGAAAATACAAGCCAAAATGGTTAGAATACGGTTGGCTACCACTCCTGTTCCCTTTATTTCCTCTACTTCTTCGTTCCGAACGACTTTCCTCGATGTCGTAAATATCTTCTTGCCATGGTTCCTTTTCCATACCTTACTCCTTGTTTTTTTTCTAATTTCTTATTACAATATAAATATGAAAATCACACTTATACCTGAACGATGCATTGCCTGTGGGCTATGCCAAACCTATTCTGATTTATTTGATTACCATGATAATGGTATTGTGCGTTTCTATGATGATCCTAATCTACTAGAGAGAGACGTCCCAGCTAGTGAAGAGCTAGTGGAAGCTGTGAAACAGTGCCCCACTGCGCGCTTATCAAAGATTAATTTGTCAGCAGTGGTGATTCGATTTCCAAATCCCACTTCCTCTAGTTTAGCATATTTTTTTCCAGAAAAATTATAGTCTTTTGAAGGACTTATTTTTAGTAAATCTTATCATGACTCACTCTGTTCTTTTTATTAGATAGAGGGTCTTTTTCGTTTCCATATAAATTTTACTGATATATTTTCCGAGAATCCCAATCGTCAATAATTGGACACCACCAAGAAATAGAATGACAGCCATCAGAGGTCCAACCAGAAGTTGGATTGCCCAGTACAGAGTACGAACAACTACAAACAATGTCATCACCAAAGCCAGAAAACACGACGAAAGACCAGCAACAAAAGCTAATATCAAAGGAAAATCTGAAAAATTCACAATCCCTTCAATAGAGTAGAAAAAGAGTTGTCTAAAACTCCAACTTGTCTTACCTGCCTGCCTTTCAACATTAGGATATTCTAGATAGTGAGTACGGAAACCAACCCAGGCAAAGAGTCCTTTGGAAAAGCGATTGTATTCTGTCAATTCTAACACTGCATCCACAACTGATCTTCTCATCATCCGAAAATCACGAACACCCGATGGAAGAGCTACTGGGCTAATTTTTTGCATAAAACGATAAAAAAAATCTGCGCAGCAACTACGTAAAAAGGGTTCTCCTTCTCGACTGGTTCTGCGTGTTCCAACGCAGTCCAAGTCTGGATTCTGATCTAATAGTTCCTTCATCTCAAGTAAGAGGCTTGGTGGATCCTGAAGGTCTGCATCCATAACTACCACCAAATCTCCTGTTGCTTGTTGTAAACCCGCATATATGGCCGCTTCCTTCCCAAAATTACGCGAGAAAGAGATATAATGTACTGCAGAATTTTTCTCTCGATAAACCTTTAAAAGGTCCAAAGTCTTATCAGTCGAACCATCATCTACAAAAATGTATTCGATTTCTGTTCCCAAATCTGGAATCAGTGCTTCAAGAGTTTGATAAAAAAGAGGAAGTACTTCCTCTTCGTTTAAACATGGGACTATGATTGAAATCATCATTTTAGTCTTCAAATCCATTTGGATGCTTGCTTTGCCAACGCCATGCATCTTCACACATTTCTGTAATACCAAGTCCTGCTTCCCATCCAAGTTCTTCCTTAGCTTTGGCTGGGTCTGAGTAACATTCTGCAATATCACCAGGACGGCGCTCCACAATACGATAAGGAATCGGGCGTCCGACTGCTTTTTCCATATTTTGGATAATTTCAAGAACTGAGTAGCCTTTTCCTGTACCAAGGTTATAAACATTGAGTCCTGATCCTTTTTGAAGCTTCTTAAGGGCTGCAACGTGTCCTTTTGCTAGGTCAACAACGTGGATGTAATCACGAACACCTGTTCCATCTTCAGTGTCGTAATCATCTCCGAAGACCTGTACTTGTTCCAATTTACCAACTGCGACTTGTGTTACATATGGCAAGAGGTTGTTTGGAATACCGTTTGGATTTTCTCCTAGGTCTCCACTCTTATGTGCTCCAATTGGGTTGAAGTAGCGAAGTAAAACAACGTTCCACTCTGAATCAGCTTTATAGATATCTGTCAAGATTTCTTCAAGCATCAACTTAGTACGACCATAAGGGTTAGTAGCTGAAAGAGGGAAATCTTCGAGGATTGGAACTGTATGCGGATCTCCATAAACAGTTGCTGAAGAGCTGAAGATGATATTCTTACAGTTAGTCTCTTCCATAACTTTCAAGAGACTGACAGTTCCAGCGATATTGTTATCATAGTAGGCTAGTGGGATACGTGTAGATTCCCCTACAGCCTTCAAACCAGCAAAATGGATGACTCCTGTTGGTTCTTCTTGCTTGAAAATATCACGAAGAGTTTCCGTATCACGAATATCTGCTTCGTAGAAAGGAATTTCTACGCCTGTGATTCTTTCGACTACTTCAAGACTTTTACGACTACTGTTTACCAAATTATCGACAACAACAACTTGATGTCCAGCTTGAATTAGTTCAATGACAGTGTGAGTTCCGATGAAAACCCTGCTCCACCTGTAACCAGAATTTTTCTTGCATTTTATTTCTCAATTCTTGGATTATTTTTCATTTTACCATTTTTGGTAAGGGAAAGTCATTTACTTTCCTACATTTATCGTAAAATCTAAGTAAAAGATTTACAATTGTTTCTTTTTAATATATCTTTCAGTCGGATAATCTGCTGGATCTAATACACCACTTCTCCCCTGAAGCATTTGGGCTAGATGATAACCGATAATAGGACCAGTTGTTAATCCAGAAGATCCTAGTCCGCTTGCTGTATAAACTCCTGACAATGCTGGTACTTGACCAAAGAATGGAGAGAAGTCTCTTGTATAAGCACGAATACCCACACGTTCACCAGATAAAATTGCCCTCAGCCAGGTACTGGATAAAAATGGACTCGCCGCCACAACCATTTGATCGAGCAAGGTTTCATCCACTGTCAAGTCAAATCCCATGTCATTTTCATGGGTAGCTCCTAGAGATAACTTACCTCCAGGAAATGGTATCAAATCCCATTCTGCTTCAGGCATAACTACAGGATAAGCTCCCATGTCTTGTTCCACTTTGTAATCTCGGAGTTGCCCCTTTTGAGGATGAACATCAACCTCATAGCCTAAAGGCTCCAAAATGTGTCCAAGCCAAGCTCCCGTAGATAAAATTACTTGGTCAAATATTTGATTGTCTATCTGATAACCCAATGCTAGGTGCTTTAGACTGACTTCTTTCTTTACAACCTTCACTTGACTGGCTTCAAGTAAACGACTGACTAAAAGTTGCCCATCTACTCGAGCCCCTCCAGAAGCATAGAGCAATCTCTCAAATCCCTCTAATCCAGGAAATAAGCTACTTGCAGCAACTTGGTCCAAAATGGCTAATTCGCCAATTAAGGGAGATTCATCTCTACGTTGCAAGGCTAAGTCATAGAGTTCCTCGAGCTTGGAATCATCTTTTTTGAGAAGGAAGACTCCTGAGCGCTGGTAGAAATCAATCTTTTGACCAGATTTTTCTAAATCAGCTAATAAATCTACATAAAAGTCCGCTCCTAGGCGAGCCATCTTGTACCAGGCCTTATTGCGTCGTTTAGAGAACCAAGGACTGATGATTCCTGCAGCTGCCTTGGTCGCTTGGCCGTATCCATGATCAAAGACAGTTACTTCGATATCTGCTTCTTTAGAGAGGTAGTAGGCGGCAGTTGCCCCTACAATCCCTGCTCCTACAATGGCAACTTTTTTCATTGTCTTTACCTTCTAACTAGATATGATGGAATGGATTGGTAGAAGCTTGACTTGCGATAACTTCGAGAGACCAAGCATTTTCTTCCTTCCATTCGTTCAAGAGCTCTGCAATTTTTTCCACAAAAAGCACTTCGGTATAGTGTCCCGGATCTAGAGCTAACAAACCATCTGACAGCATATCTTGGGCAGTATGATAATAAATATCACCAGTGATATAAAGATCTGCTCCTTTTGCTAAAGCATCAGAATAGAAAGATTGCCCACTGCCACCACAGATAGCCACTCTTGAGATTGTATTTTGCAAATCAGTCTCTTGATAATACACCATACGAAGGCTATCTAGACCAAAGACTTCCTTAACATGGTCAGCAAATTCCTTAAAGGTGTGAGGTCTAATAGTGCCAATACGTCCAATCCCACGTTCAGAACCTGTTTCTTGCAGATAAGTTGTATCCTCAATCCCCAATAGTTGGCAGAACCAATCATTGAGACCATTTTCAACAATATCAATATTGGTATGACTGACATAGACTGCAATATCGTGCTTGATGAGATTGATATAAATCTGATTTTGAGGACGACTAGCTACCAAGTCCTTAATCGGACGAAAGATAGGTGCGTGCTTAACGATAATCAGATCAACACCCTTGTCAATAGCTTCAGCGACTGTCTCTTCACGGATATCAAGAGCAACCATGACCTTTTGAATTTCCTTGTCTAGGGTGCCAATTTGCAGACCACGACTATCACCTTCCATAGAAAATTCTTGTGGACAATAGGCTTCATAACGCTTAATCACTTCACTTGCTTTCATGGAGCACCTCCTTAATGGCTTGAATTTTATCTGCTAGAACCTGACGTTCTTCTTGATTTTTTTCTGGAATTTGACTAAGGGCAAACTCAAGCTTAGCAGCTTCTTTTTGCCATTTTTGGATGAAGACTGGACTGACTTCTTTGGACAAGAATGGACCAAAGCGGATATCGCTTAGCTGATAAATTCATTTTTCCCAACTTCCACTACTAGAATCTCGTAAAATTTTCCAGCTTCCTCTAAAATACTTTTCAGCTACAATCTGAAATCCATGCTCTTGTAACCAAGAACGTAACTCATCTTCACGATTATTCGGTTGAAGAATCAATCGCTCAACATTGGCTCAGTTTGTCCAAACCCTCTTCTAATATCGTAGCAATCAAACGACCACCCATTCCTGCAATAGTGATATAGAGACCTGGTCACTCTTCGAAAAGCTGCTAAACCATTGGCTAAACGAACCTAGAATTTTTCTCAGTCAAAGCCATGACTTTTCAACATTTTCTAACTGCAGATTGCTTTTTAGCCAACATGGTCGCAAAAGCGTAGTTGGATACGATTGCCATTCTCATCACGACGGTGGAGATGCCCTGGATTTTCATTGTACTTGATCAATTCCCAGTCCTTGTAGTAATTGGCCAACTCACCCTCTTTGAAGGTAAATGGGAAATTAACAGAACATGGATAATCCTCTGTATCCATAGCACAAACGATCAAATTATAGCCACCGATAGATGTTTGTTCTTGCATATTTTGAATTATAGCAGGAATACGATCTGCTTGTAAAAACATGAGCACAACCGTTGATACGATAAAATCGTAAGTTTGGCCTATGCTAGCTGAATTGATGTCGTAGAGACCAACAGGCATCTCTAAATCTTCTTGCTCTACGATACTTTGCAAGATTTCAAGGGATAACTCATTTTGATCTACAGCTGTGACATCAAATCCATGTTGAGCTAGAAAGAGTGCGTTTCTTCCTTGACCACATCCTAGGTCTAGTGCCTTACATGGCTTCACCGTCTGCATAGCTTCTAAAACCTCCGAATGAACTGGATTGGTATTGTATTTCTTAGGGAAATAATCCTCTGGTTTACAATAAAATTCAAGTACCATTCTACATCATCTGTGGCAGCTTCCACTCTGTGCCAAGCTTGAGGTTGCGCCATAGGATTATCAGCACCTGCTTCAAAGAGGTGCTCAGCTATAACTTCCCCCTCCTCAGTCAATTCAATAAACTTAAGAGCCCCTTTTAATACGGTAATCTTGCCTCAGGTTCCGACCCTTAGTATTGTGTTTTCTTTGAACAGCCTCTGGCATAGTGTTTTTATTCCAGACAGGCATGCGTTTATAGGCAACTAGTTTTTCCATTTCCTTCACTCTTTCTATCGATGATTAACAGACTTCATGACACGCGCGATATCGCGATCTTGCTCACGACGTTTGATAGACTCACGTTTATCGTAATCGTGTTTTCCTTTCGCAAGTCCTAAAAGGAGCTTGGCATAGCCATCTTTGATATAGACTTTAAGAGGAACCAGAGTCATCCCTGTTCCTTTTGTTTCCTGCTCTAATTCTGGATTTGCTTTTTATGAAGGAGAAGTTTACGACGACGTTCTGGTTCCTGATTCCAGATATTGCCTTCCTCATAAGGAGCGATATGGACATTGCTCAGCCAAACTTCCCCATTCTTAACCTGGGCAAACCCATCTTTTAGATTAATTCGAGCAGCTCGAACGCTCTTGATTTCAGTTCCTGTCAGAACCATTCCTACTTCTAGCGTATCTACGATAGTATAGTCGTGGTGCGCTTTTTATTTTGCGCGACGACCTTTCCCTCGCCCCTTTGCCATGCTTGGCTCCTTTCTTTGCTACTTCTTATAAAAAGGTTTCTTGCTTTTTCTTCTTGTCTTTTGAAGAATGCTTGCGCTTATCATTTGAGCGACTAGCTTTTTCTCTGTCTTCTTTCTTATCCGAACGACGACCTCTATCCTTGCGCCAGACTGTTTCAAACCCCTTTCTCAATGACATCAAATTCGCTTGGGAATAAAGGAAAAATCAATCTCACCAGTCATCTTATCGGCTCTTTTCAACACGAATACGTATCTGTTGTCCCACACGGAAGGTTATTCCTGATTTCTCCCACGAAGAGTTAAATCACGTTCATTAAAATGATAGAACTCAGGCAAATTTGTAATGTGAATCAAACCTTCGACTGTATTTGGCAATTCAACAAAAGAGACCGAATTTGACAATACTTGATACACAGCATCATACTCTTTCACCCAACATACTCTTCCATGTATTCAGCTTTTTCATAGCTTCAACTTCACGCTCTGCTCGATAGCACGACGCTCACGGTTGGAAGACTGAGTTGCAATCTCTGGAATGACCTGTTCAAAATGTCCGCCACTTCCTCTAGAACGTCCATAGTCACGAATCATACGGTGAACCAAGAGGTCTGGATAACGATGAATCGGACTGGTAAAAGTGAGTGTGATAGTCCGCAGCTAGTCCATAGTGACCATGATTATGCTCAGAATAACGAGCCTGTTGCATCAGAACGCAGAAGCATCATGGATAACACATCCGCATAGGCTCACCCTTCAACAGCACTGCATGATGTCTTGAAGAGCTTCTTGACTAATCTCACTGGCAGTCTCCATAATTCGCAAGCCAAAACTCGAAGCGTAATCAATAAACTTCTGAACTTTCTCAGCTTTTAGGGTTCCTCATGAATCGATAGATAAAAGGTAAAGTCCAGCTTGTTAAAATGCTCTGCAACTGTTTCGTTTCAGTAATCAACATAAAGGACTCAATCATACGTTCAGCAACACCACGATGTCGAAGAACAATGTCAACTGGCTTCCTTTGTTTTATCTACTAAAAATCTTTAGCTTCATTGGTATCAAATTTAGAGCTCCACGCTTAATCCGCATACCTTTCAAGAATTTCATGGAGCTTGGCCATGAGTCTCGATACTAGAACAATTTTCTATACTCTGTCTCTTCTCTCATCACCTGCTAGATATCATTGACATCACTATAGGTCATACGGAAACTTGTCTCTGATAACAGTCTGCGTAATCGTATAATTACGAACACGACCATGTTTATCAATTTCCATGATAGCTGATTGAGTCAAACGTCTATTTGAGGATTGAGAGAACAATACCATTTGAAAGGCGTTCTGGAAGCATTGATACCATCGGTCTGTCACATAGACAGAAGTCGCACGATTAAGGGCTTCTCATCAAGAGCAGAACCTTCCTTTACATAATAAGAAACATCTGCGATGTGAACTCCAAGTTTCAAAATTACCATTCTCATGGGCTTTTGATGTAACTGCATCGTCTAAGTCCTAGTATCCGCACCATCAATAGTAAATGTAATTTTCATCCTTAAGATCTAAAGCGACCTCCATATCTCTTTCTTGATGGAGCATCGGGACACTTTCCGCTTCCTGCAGAACAGTTCTGGAAATCTAGAGACAGATATCCATGGACTCTAGGACTCTCAAGGACATCAACTCCAGCATCTGTCGAATGTCCCACCACATCCAGAACACTTGACTCACAAAGAAATCATGCTTTTTACTTGGGCACTTACCAATAAAGACCTTGAGAACTTCTGTCCTTCTAACTTTGAGAGCTGGCTTTTCATACGTAAATTGCTGATTAATTTTTGATTTTCTGAACGGATATGAACTCGTATACTTGGTTTTTTCATCAAGAATAATTTGGCAAACAACGTCGTTAAACTGTGTCTCTAAAAATATCGATAATCTTTGCTTTCTGCAGCAGTTCCTTTTTGACGCTCCGCAACTTCTCTTAATGACGATTTCAACAGTATCTCCGTCAATAGCATAGTTAACATCATTTCTTTCCTGACAAAGATCGCCTTCTCTCATCTTCACATAACACTAACCTCCATTTTATGAGCACGAAAAATCTTTTAGGTAATCTCATGTTCTTCTGTTCTAGGGGTTAAACTACCATCTTCTTCAAAAAGCGAATCTGCTGTCTTTTCCATCAGGGACAAAGAGTTTTGATGAGCTCATCTGAGTCCTTTTAGAACCATCTCTTTCTCAGAGCTTGAGCCAAGCTCATTTACTGTGACGCTCTCTCTCTCTTAAATATTCTTTATTTTTATCTTCACGTTTTCTTTTCTAGATTTGTGTTTATCTTTCTTTTGTGTAAAACCTTATTCTCTTTCATAAAAATAGGCAAAAGACCTAGTCTCGCCCTATTATTTTCTTTATCTACTTGATAATACCGTCAATGCTAAGGCAATGATAGCCAGGAAAAAGACTAAAATTCTCACAAACGTTGCATTACGGCTCAAAACCATGCGCTTTGCTCGTTCAAACAAATCACCTGAACTGGCATCAAATACATTACTAGATTGGTAGTTGTTTGCAGTAGATTGCAAATCACAATCACAACAGATAATACTATGATCGTACATTAGCTAGCGTATATATCAAACTCCTAAAATCCTTATTATTCTATCACCATAATTTCTACTTAGATTCAAGATGTAGAGTACTCTTTTCTTTTGGACAATACTTTACAGACTCAATCTTATCTGGATGTGTTTTAGAGCTCTTTTACTGGTTAGATAAATTGATGCCACAGAAGAGGAGCATTTGTAGATTAATTTTTACGCGCACTAGACTTTCCTTCGACTTTTTTAATAATGTTCTCAAAATTGGATAAGAACAGAGCAACTAAGAGCTACAAGCAGAGCTGTTGCATTAAAATACTGGAGCGAGAGCCAAATCACCTGGCTACTGCTGATCCTGCCAAGGACCCTATCACCTCCTAGATAAAAAGAAAACTTGATTAAGCAAATACTCTTGATATGCCAGCTTTTAGGGAGTTATTTTACCGAGGAGGGCATTGACACCCAGGGTATCAGAGCGCCTGTTCCCAGCCCAAAATAGAAAACGAGTAGAAACCCTAATTGAAATGGGCTTGTCGCATTTGCACATAATAGATAAATGAAAACTGAATATACTTCTGTTACTGACAAGGAGTCGATGATTTCCTCCACTTTATCACCCTAGTTTACCCATGACTCCTGCGCTCATCATACTTGAAAATCTCATGCTGGATACACCAAAGCCAGAGACAAGAGAAGATCCTCTTCTGCCCAAGATCTCGTACATAGAGGCAAGGATGAGACCTATCGATTGGGCAGCAAACTGAATTACAAAACTAGTTAGAAAGGATTTATCAGGAGAAAAGGGATATTTCACAGAAGTGAAGAGCTCTTTGTCGAGTGCTTTTTTCTTTTCGGTACAGGTTGAAAGTTTCTTTAATAAAAGAATCGTTAGGGATAGCTGCCAAAACAGAGAAAATCACCTACCAATAAAAAGACATTTTCGAATTCCATTTCAATGAAACCACCAACAAATGGGACCTGTCTAGAGTTCCGTGACAACACCAGCTTGATAAAGTCCCTAGAGCGTATCCTCGACTCATCTTTGGGAACTTGACTGAATCAAAGCTGTCCATTGGGTACGAAACCTGTAAAACGCACGAGAAAACGTAGAAAACAAGAGCCAGAAAATATTTGGAATAAAAAGCCAGTCCTCCCATGGTAATAGTCATATTAGTCCTGAACGAATCATCAGGCTTTCGACCATATTTTGTCTGCTAAGATACTCCCAGATTGGTGATACAGCGTCTGAGAAACGGCAGAAACAGATATAGCTAAACCTGAATAAAAGCAACTTGATCCCCTTCAACCCTAACTGTCTCCACAAAATAGGCATAAAAGGAACAACGAGAGGAAATGCTTGCACCTGTTAAAAAGACCAAAATCAACTGCTAACATGAAGATTATCCTTCCAACTAATCTTTGCATGAGCATCGCCTCCTTCAAGCAAGTCACCGCCCTAGCTGCAAAACAGTAGATGCAACGCCTGCAGCCGATCTGACCGTATTATCTCAAAGATATGAGACAATTCTTTTCTTTTCTTCTAAAGACCACGAGAAGCCAAGCGAGCTTTCAGCCGATCTTTTTGATAAATGATCATCGTCTTTGGTTGATCACACTGGGCATTGACACAGGTATAAACCAACCAAGTTTCATCAAACCAAGCAGATAGTCTTGTCTCAAAAGCAATGGAATATCCATAGAAAATACATCCTCAGTTTGAGCTAATCTTGTCTCTCAAAGAGCCTCAATTTTCACGGATGATTTTGCCTTGAGTCTGTTTTAGACCATTCTCTCCTCAGAGTTAGAAAAGATCAGACTGGCAAGTACGGTCGATTCAGTTCCCCATCTTCTAGAAGGATTTTCACCGAAGTGCGCTACTAAACATCCGATAAAGTCGACCACCAGGATTTCTTGAAGTTGGTGGACACGGCATCCGCATCCACTCACTTCAAACCCTTTTGTCTAGAAAAATTTGTGACGGTGGACTTTTACAGATGCAATACCAGCTCAGATTCCGATTATTTTTCCCATCACTTTCCCTTTGACATTCTGGACAAAATGGGTTCTCTACCACCAAGCTGAATCTTTTCGATCATGGATCCACAACGAGAACAAGCTTGTCCAGTTTTATCATAGACCTGATGAAACTTGCATGGTGCTCATCCTTCACCAAAAGTATTGGTATAGGTATCGAATCGTTGAATCCGCCTTCATCAACAGCCTCACCTAAACAATCGTTTCATCATGGACTTTTCATAGCCTCTGGGCTTAAACTGTTAGAAGTTCAGCGGATGAACTGCGCCTCCAGAGTACTTTCATCTACATAAATGTCCTAATCTGCAACTAGCGTCTGGTCAGCAAATGAGATTTAATAGGCTTTTTAGATCTTTTTCAAAGGCTAGTTTTAAATCTTCCAAATCAAAAGTCTTGCCTCAGTTGGTTCTAGACCCAGCTTTTATGATATAAAGTAAGCATCTACAGTTCAGGAGCAACGCTCCCATAGTCCCAAACTTACGGACATCCGTTACACTAAGAGTGCACCATCTTCAAAAGATGAATCAAAACATGAGCATGTTTTACGTTCTAGAACCTGGTCTGATAATAAAATATTTGCCTCCATTCGCAAGATGAGAAATCAAAACCTTGTATCAGTCAAATAGTAAATAGCTCCCTACTATGCCCCACTGGCTCGAATCTTGACCTGGCAATTCCTTTCTGAAAGCATCCAAATTCGTCTTGAATCATCTTAGGGATAACTGATAACACTTGAATCTTTCTTTCGGAAATCAGCTCTTTCCATCTCTCGATGAACCGTCGACCTCTGTAATTCCAGGCATAGCCTCCTTCCAAAACAAGAAGCAGGCTATCGCCTCACCTCTTCTTAATATTCTTTTCGTTATAGCTAAAAGTCAGCCAAATCCAGTTTTCTATCGCGCCAATTTTTCTTGACTTTGACCCATGTTTCTAGGGGAAGACCTTGTCCTCTAGCATGAGTTCTGATATCCTTTACGCGCATGGTACCAATTTTCTGAGCATGGCACCACCTTTTACCTAATGATAATCCCTTTTGGCTGTCACAGTGCTCGACATAATACATAGTTGCTCGGATATGAACTTTATCGGTCTCTATCTCGTTTCATAGAATCAACCATCACTGCAACTGAGTGTGGAATTCTCACGAGTTAAGTGTAAACACTTTTTCAATGAATCATCTCAGAAACTGCTAAGAAACGTCTCTGACGTCTGCACTGATCCGCAGGAAAATATTGGAAACCTTCCTCGCTGGTTTTCACTGAGAATGTACATCGACGGACGTGAAACGTTATTTCTGAAGGGCTGAAATCGAAATACCCTCTTTCAAAGTCCATTTGATTATCACGGAAGTCATCGGATTTGAGCCAAAGAGCTGGTCTGGTGCACCTTTGCTCGATCTTGTTGGACCACCAGATTACAGGAAACCCCAGGCAAGCCTTGAGACGCCTTCCGACATCATGGTCGTCACCCTTCCCACGCCCATCCGCTGGGCACCATGAGAGAACGGTATCAGACTCACGCGGCGTGACGAGGCTCAGATTCCTCTACCATGAAGCTCCCAAGTGCTGTCTTTGCTCTGTGAACTCCTGGGGTATCGATAAAGACGATCTGTTCTTTATCCGTCGCAGCAACTTTATAATCTTATTGCAGTGCGTTAGAGTTCGCGCCTATCACTCATGATAGCAATTCCGTTCCCATAACGTGATTCCAAAAAGTTGATTTCCTACATTTGGACGTCTCAAATGGCTAAGAAGCCTGACGAACAAAGTCATACCCTCTTGGGCTGTTTAAAAATAATAAATCCGCAAATCCGTGGGAGAAAGATAAGGACCTTCCGTCAAAGTGGGCAAAAGAGAAACTTGTTGCCACGGGCACCAGCTGCCATGAAGTCTTTAGTTTTGCATAATACAGAAAGTGATAGTGACTAGCAAATTACTACTTTCAATAGCTGAATTAATAATCCTTAAAGCTAATACTATGAAAAATGCCCAAAAGCAGAAATAACTATCTGATCTGTGACACTTCCGAAATAAAACTTGCAAGGACAATTATTAGAGCCGTCAATGTGCTGCTTTTCATGTTATTGCCCTTCCCATCGCAGCAGCAAAAACTCGGTAATGGCAAAATCTTGCAAAACTGGATTAGAATACGATTTTTCCATTTTCGTTTATTGTCTCGTGAGTCCATAGGCTGTCAAATTCTGTCAAACCGGGACATCTCCGGCCTCTTCCTCGCGCTGGAGGTAGTGATCATAGGTCAGTAATGTGCGTAAAAAGCCGCTGCACTGGCGCATCGCCCATTTCACGTTCATGAAACCATGACCGTACCGCAGTTGCTCATGTGCCTTTATCAGTCGGAAATGAAAAGCCTCACCGATATAAGCACTCGACCCTGACATCATCTACATGCCAAGTCGACTGCCTTTCCAGATCTTCATCAAAGGCAACTTCTAACCTGGCTTATATTCAAGACTCACACACATCTGTGCTGGACGATCGGTATCACGAAACTCTAGACTGGTGCTCAGGCTTGTTCGCTCGCTCACATTACAAATGACCGCCATTCTCCTTGTCTTCTCTTCCAATCTTTGCGCAAACCTCTAAAATCTCCTGTGGTTTTGTTCTAAACTCTTTCGAAACCTGTCCAGTTTCATCTACCATTTCAATACCATGTGCCTCTTGATCTCTTTACTTTACTGTATTATATCACATTTCTCATGATTTTATCTACCTTTTTGATATACATACTATGGAATACATCTCACGAGGAGAGAAACCATGATTTTTGATGATGCACCACATGTGTTGAGGAAATTGCCGAACTAAACTACTCCAATGGTCGCGCATCCAAAAAGATAAATCAACCTTTGACCAAGAATTGGTCCCAAATCCGTAGTACTCGTAAGTCTATCGTTTGCTCCTGTCTGCCCATCCAGTTTTGGACGCATCCAGTTAACAGAGTCCACCTTGAAAAACCCTGCTCAGCCATCTACTTTTATGGTGTATTGAGAAAGTACTTCAAGGAGCGTTATCGAGTCAATAACGAAATTGAAAACGATCGTATCGTAGAAATGCTATGGTCCAATGATGAGACTGGTGGGGACCATATCCAGCCATCGCTTATTATCGAGATTATGGGCAAACATAGCAATATTCTCTTGTAGATAAGTCTAGTCACAAAATTCTTGAAGTTATCACACATCGGTTTCTCTCAAATAGCTACCGTACCCTTATTACCAGAGCGTACTTATATCGCCTCCAAGTACAGAAGCTCTCAATCCTTTTATGGTCAGGACGAAAGAAACTCTTGAGGATTCTACAAACCCAGAGAGTTAATCACAAAATCTTCAAAACCTCCTTTCATAGTTCTAAAGAGATACAGCAACTGAGTTAGAAAGACAACTGCATAATGATAAACTAGCTATTTTCCGAGACTTTCTTTGACAAGAATCAACCTTGCCCAATAGATAAATCCTTTCTTGTGAGCACTTTTCAGTAAAACAGCGAGGAAACTTATTGCCCTTTCACAATTACTTGACATCTATTATAGGATAAAAGCTGCGAACTGACTGTGGAAAGCAACAGGTTAGTAGAACTCCACAATGCGCGTCGAAAACGAACTACAAAAAGAATCGTCAAAAACCAAAGAAACAGGAAAAGAACCTGCCATTTCCGAAAATGCAGAAGAATTTTGCCAAAAGGTGAGTTACTAACCACCTTCCTCTATCAAGCTTCCTACGACCAAGATCAGTCATTTTGGAAAACACTTTACACCAACCAGCCTATCACGATTGCGCACTGTGATAAGGCTTTAACTCCAAACGAAAATGCTCAACTGCTACTCAAACGCTATCAGAAATTAAAAGACTGTTAAATACCACTGACCTGATTGAAGAAACCAGGCAACCATTCTCTATCTAGAAAGTGTCGAACGGTATCAATCGAGCAGGACTCGATGAAATTGCTGAAATTAGGGAAAATTAATCAAACAGGATTTATCCGCAGAAGACAAAGGGAAAAATCAAAACGACAGAAACCTGAGCAGTATCTAGCTGGTGATGGAAATACGATTATCTTTGTAGAGGCGCAATAACCTACAAAACGAGGAATTGACCTTTAAAATGGCCTGTGCAAGAAAGAACCTGGTTCCACGCTAAGGGACATCCCCGAGTCATGTTGTTATCTCTGGCAATCTTAATCCCTACTGATGAGGTTAAAACAGACGCAGCAGAACTGCAGCTCACTTCTAAGGGACGTCTCCAACCTGGTTCAAGTAGATATGATTGAGGTCAAAAACTCAACAAAACCCAACTGGTGGAAAAACTGGTTTTGTCACTATACTAGAGCAAAAGACCCTCCAGTGTCACCCAGACCCTGAAAAAGATTCAGTCCATGAAAATCAACAGTCTTATAACCATAGGTACTGTTACTGCTATAGACTCCACCAAAATAGGAGGGTGCGTTCAATGCCATGCATACTCTAAATCTACGAACCATTATATTCGAGCAGCATTTATGCTTTCGGACTTGCTGTATTTAAGTTGTGCCCTCACCACTTATCTGAGGGTGGGAGCAACAGGAATCCATTCTGATTACCTGTCATCTCTTTAACATCCCTATCTCCGTGATGAACCCTCATCATCAATATCCCATTATTCATTTCTAGCCTGGAAAATATTTGAGTGAAGACCTCTACAGCAGCCTGCTTTGGTACTATTTTATCTATTTGGTTGGCAATCTTTGAGAAGATTCCTCTCAGCTTTAATCTTGAGGAGATCTGTCATTGTTGCTTAGTTGCGGGTGTTCTTTGGGACTTGGTCTGTATTATCTTCAATGCTGGTGTGGTACCCACTGGTGGAACAGATATCGTCGCTCGAATTTTAAAAGCATCACCAATATCTCCGTAGATATACTCTTTGTACTAGACTTCCTCATCTTAATGCTCATTTTAATAATCTTCCAAGACCTTCTCGTCTCGTTACTTATACACTTTCTATTTGACTCTATCGTCTCAAGAGTTATTGACTTGATTGTGAGGCGGATATGCTGGGGAAAAGAGTTTTATGATTATCACTCAAAAGCCCTGGAAGGGTAGATAAATCAATGAAGGATTAGGTGAGTGTCACCATATCTGGACAAGGTTACTACAGTCAAAGATTTAAAATTATCTACTGTATCATGTAGCAAGAAATGAAATGATTAAGATGAAAGAATTGATTCCTACAATCGATCCTATAAAGCCCTTTTATCCTCATCACTGAAGCTCACGAAATTCTTGGGAAGGCTTCACTGTGACATCGAAGAAACTCCCTAATACATAGATAACAAAGCAATAATCTGAACTTGTCACCTATATATACGATAAAAACAAGAACAACTTTCCGTCTTTACAAGTCATGCTTCCAGCCAAGTGCAGCCACCAGGATGTAGTTGTATGGTCTATGTTGAAGTGTGCTAGAAGAATAGGTCTATCAATGCTAATTTTTCCAATTGTAACATGTCTGAATAGTCAATGAGACATGTGAATTCCTACGTTGATTGCTGAATCACGAGATACCATTTTGAGCACCAAGGATTTCTACGGCTATCTTTATCAAAGACAATCTTGATTACTACTCATATTGTATGTTTCATAAATTCTGGTTTTTAAGATCGTTGTAGCCTGTTTCAGCATGTACTGTATCCTGCTGCTTTAGCTTTTTCAAGAGTCAAACCAGTTGAAACCATGTGAAGACCATGATAGAGATACTGTTTCTGATCCCGAAGCACCGATTCCTTCAGCATGTCCTACAAGTATCTGTAAGAACTCTACGATACCAGTACGTACAGCATTTGATGCAAAGAGCAACGGCTGAGTGTCTTTTACAGCGTTGTCATAAACAGTCGCACAGTCACCCAAGCGAATACTCCTGGAAGTGATGTTTCTGTTTCTTGTCTACAGCGTACGCTAGGAAAAAGTTCAATCTTGCCATCAGCAAGAGCTGTATTAGGACGAAACCAACTGCAAGAACAATTCATGTCAACATCGAATGTTTCTTTGTCAGTGATCAAAGCGTTCAACTCACCGTCACCTTGATAGCTTTTGACTAGTTTGTCGGCGCCAAACGGATGTTGCTGGTCTTCAAGTTCTTAGCCATCAATTGCGTAAGTCTTTATCGTAGTATCCGTTCAAGACCATATCTACGATATCACAAGGACAACCTTTTTCCAAGTCGTCTGAATCGTTTGCAAGCTTTCAACACTGATGTATCCACTCACTGACAACAGCGACATGCTCAAGATGTTTGCTCTTGTCAGTAAGTTTGTTATCAAACTTCTTTCTTCCATTTTGGTACAATTTAACGAATTGTAAGTATTTTTAGAGTTACGAATCTGTTACCCTTAACAATTTCAACACCTTCGATTGCTGGCAAGATTGGCTGAAACCTTGCAGCAAAAATCAATTTTTCAGTATGATTCTTTGTGTCTTTCTCATCAACTTCAGCAGTTTACAACTTTGTTATCAATCACTGAGAGAACTGGTGAGTTCATATAAAACTAGCACCCTCATGGCTTCCAATTTTTCTTTATCTGAGTGGAGAGACCCTTCTGGACCATCGATTTGCTCACCAATCCAAAGAGCACCCACTCCTAGGAATGAAATGTTTTGAGTTTTGGTCAAAGACAACGATTCATTTTCATTTCCAAACTGTCAACATAGTGTTGATACAGTTCCAGCGTGGTTAGCACCCACGACTATGATTTTACTCATGAGATAATTCACCTTTTTAATTTTACTTTACCTTTTCTATGTATATCATATCTGTGAGCGTTCATGCTTTTTAACTAGCTTTGCTGTTTTTGAAACTTTTTGAAATATATATATATCTCAACTCCAAAAGTTTTTGCACATTTTTAATTATCCAAGCATATTTCTTGACTTTTCTGTAAAAATAACTTTGTGAAAAACGCTACTTTGTGATATTCTATTTATATGAAATTTAAATCTTCAGATTGCTTTCATCATCCTGATTTCATAACTATTTCCAATTGATTTGAAGGATGATTCTTTGCCTCAGTTCATTATCTGAACGGTTAATGGAACTGACTATCTATTTCCTTGGTACATGAACAAGCGGATAATCTTCCGTCGAGCTTTTGATTTGCTAAAGAACTTGAATTTCTGATTTAATGCATAGTATCGAATCGAATTGATGGAAAATTAACTATGTGGGCGGGAATTGCCCCTAGTTAAGGTACACCTTGATCTGTTTGAACTGATTTCTTAGGATTAGACACAGCTCCAGCTCCTGGAAGTCATCTCAATATCAGCATTGGTCCTTTTGTACAAACCCCATGCGTATTAGTTTTTCCGATGCAAAAGCTGCTAGTCCTGGAAGAAATTTCTTCGGTTTTACCATTGATAGATCCCTGTTTTATCAAACTTGATTCAATTTCTTCTACTGTTTCTCTTAGAAAAGAAAGGAATGAAATGATTGAGGTTGTTTGAAGCGAGGCTATAGCAGATAAGGTCGCCTTTCTTAAAAGAAATGGTGCTACTTCACTGCTCTTATCAATCCGGGGGAAATATCTCACTATTGGTAATAACCAAGTCAGAAATGGACAACCTTACAAATTGGTATTCAAGACCCTAATCATCCATCGTGGAATCACCTGATGACCTTATCTATTACTGGAAAGTCAGTTGTTATCACCTGGAATTTATGAACGGCATCTTTGAAATCGATGGAAAGGATTATCATCTACATTTTCGACAGCGAAACTAGCTATCCTATTGAGACGGATTTGGCTAGTTTAACGATTATATCTGACCGCTCAGTTGATGGTGAGATATGACTACACGATTGTTTGGCGAACGTGGCGCTTCTATCATGTGGCAAATCGAAAATATCGATGGAATCGAAGCCATCTCATTGATAAAGATGGACTATCGCTTTGTTCATCCGGTATCCAAAGATAAATAATAAATAATGCAAAAGAGAAAAGGAGCTCATGCTAAAACTTATTGCTATTGTAGAACTAACTAAAACGTTCCATTGAACCACAACGTTTCAATATATGCAAAAACACTTTGCTGATAAAGCAGAAATCGAATTGTAGAAATTAAAGACCTCACCAGTCTTCAACAAACCTGCAGATAAACTTATTCTGCAGAAGCCTTAGAAATTGTTGCAAAAATTTGAAGCAGCTGATGGTGATTTCATCGGTGACTCCTGAATACGATCACCAATCTCCTGCTGTTCTACGAGCGCTCTTGCTTGGATTTCTTATGGAGTATTTCCACTTAACAAACCAGTGATGATCACAGGTGCTTCATAGCGGTACACTCTGGTTCATCATGTGCTCACTGCAACTCCGTCAAATCTTTGAATGCACCAGAAATTAAAGTGCAAAATGCTTCTCCCAGATGAAGTTCTTGCTCTCATCTCTTCTAAGCATCTGATAAGAATGGTGACTGTAGATCTTGAGTGTAATCAAGAAATTGATGCCATCTTTGATGACTTCCGTGTACTTTTCGTCAAGATTACTGAAAAATTGCATGTAACGTGCACAAGAACTTCTTCGTAAAGATGCAGAAGAACTTGATCTGGGAAAATTTGAAGATAGAGAGATCGAAAGAATGAAATTTGTTGGACTTGTTGGATCAAACTACGACTCAATCATATAATCCGCAAACTCTTGAATTCATCCGTCGTAACTTCAAACTAAAATTTTGAATTAGAAGTTCTTTGAAATCGATGAAGTTCCAACGTTTAACCAAGACGAAAATGGACGAAAGCTCCAGTTGCGTCTTCTTTACAACACAAATTACTCGTGCTGATGGTGTGATTTATTGCTACCCTGAGCACAACCATACAATTTCTGCTTCACTCGAGTCAGTTCCTGAATGGCTTTCATATGAAGTACATCCATCTCGAAAAACAAACCAGTGATGATCGTGGTGCTTCTTACTACGACCAAGGAACTTCTCGTGCAAGTTCACCTTCAAGATCTCTTGACGCTCCAGGTGTAATGCCTCATACTCTTCCAGGAATGAATTCTTCTTGAAAAAGCTAAAGAAGCTTTTGATGCTAACGAAATATTATCAACGAAGGAACTGTTAAATTCCTTGAAACTTGATTTTAGATAACTTTGTCAAATCATGTAGGAGTCGTTTCTAAATTGAAAAACTAAACCAATTGAACCAGAAGACTTGATTGTGGAAACCAATCGCTGCAACTATTACAGAAGTTGATCCTGGACGATCCAAACTGGCAGAAAAAGTTGCAGAAATGCATAGGTGCTGTTCTCAGTGATACATGTGTTAAACTGACCATGGTATCTTGACTGTTAACCAAATCGATATGTTCTTGAAAAGCTATGCCTTTTGAATTGACATACGCTGACGATAACAACCAATTCCTCTGCTACCACAATGCTCACCAAGATCCTGATACAATGTTTGCAAAACGTGTACCATCTCAATCTGGTAGCTGTATGTCAACCGTTCACGGTTCTTCCCACCAGCACGTATGAAAAATGTTGAGGGTTATTGGAACACTTCGCAATGGTAATCCAGAATACTGTATGCCAATCGTTCCTGGTTCTACCTGTTGGCGTCATCAACACTTCACAACTACCAAGCTATGTACTATCCTGACAGTCTCATATGCTGGTATCAATGAAATTGTCTTTAACTCTCCAACCATGGCTGACTGGTACTTTCGAAAGAAACAGGTCAACGCTTGGTAGGTGGTAGCGGACCTTTGCTCCTCGTTGCTGGAGGTCATGGCGACGCAGATGCTTCTGGGGCTTCGACTCAGCTGATGGCGCCATGGAGATGCAGACGCTCACTTCTGGTGCAAAGTAACTACTACTCAATGAAAATCAAAGAGTAAACTAGGAAGCTAGCCGCAGGTTGCTCAAAAGTACTGCTTTGAGGTTATAGATGGAACTGACGCAAGTCAGTACATATGACGGCAAGGTGAAGCTGATGTGGTTTGAATTTGATTTTCGAAGAGTATAAAATTTACTATCAAAGGAACCTCTTTAGGTTCCTTTTAACAAAGACTCGGTTAGATTTCAACCGAGTTTTTCTATATCTCGAAAATTATGAATTTGGATCGTCAAGACTACGACCATGCAAGCTCTTTTCACGTTGTACCTGACGAAGTTTTTCAGAGTCACACTCATTTCCATCTTCATCAACGATTTTGATCCCTTCATATGATGACGAACTGAACGACGATAACCTTCGATATATTCCTCACGAAGTTTAGCTTGTTCTACTTTCTTTCTTCTGCAGTCAAGCTCTTCCAGTTTTCTTTTTCGCAAGCTCATTAATACGAGTTGATTTTTCTGGTAGTCATATTTTCGACCTCCAATCTACTTTTAAGTTCTATTTTTATTGAGAAGATTAAAAAGCAGCGACTGTTTTTGCTTTTTATTCATAAGTTCAGTTAGAATAGCTAGAAGCGATTATTCTAACATCAACATCCTCTGCCATAACCATTGTATTGTCAAAGAATGCATCACAATCAGGACTAAGAGCAACAATCATGCGTAATTTATCACTAGCTTGAACCTTTCAATTCTAGATTTTCTACTGCTTGAGCTTAGTTCTTTTTCCTGTCTCATTTTCAAAGAGACTAGTATCAACTTTGACTGAACCTCTGCTTTTTCCGCTAGGTTAAAAGGCACGAGATAAAGATCAACAGCTGGTTTGTAGTCCTATTTAGAGATGCTCTTCAGTGCTTCTGTTGCTCAGATCATATATCTGCAACAACAAAGTTTGAGCTACAGAACAGCTCTCATACTTTTGGAGTAGACCCCATCATCTTATCAACACGAGCTTTGATGAAGCTAAGCACTTCTTGATTATCATGTTAGACTTTCAAATGATAGGGAATACAGGCTGTAGCAATTCAACGTCCATTGGAATGTTCCAACCGAAAGTCTTCCAAGATACGGACAATCCCTTGTGCTGTAACGATAAGATATAAGGTCGTTTGAACCAGATGGAATCAAGCCAACAGAGAAGAAAGATAAGAGTATCTAACTTTATCAGCTAGTGCAAGGATAGCTCCAACTTTAGACTCCAGGAAGAGCACCATCTGCAGAATCTGGAAGGTAGTGTTCACGAATAGCTTGTAAAGCACTGCTGCATTCTCACCAGCGAGAAGAGCATATTTCTCACCCATGATCCCTTGAAGCTCATCAAATTCACTAACCAGTACGCAGCCTCAAGAGGTCAAACCTATAAATGGCTGCAGCATCGAGCAAGGTCACCAGTTTCATCAACTGATAAACCTGCTTTTTCTGCCAAAAGTATGCACTTGTCCTGTACGAATCATGTGCTCACGAAGTGAACCAATCTTTCATGGAAGGTTACGTGTGATAATCTAGCTACAGATCTTCAATCTTGAGTTTTTGGTCTCACGCCAGAAGAATCACCATCTTCAGACGTGCTACCAAGACTTTCTCATTTCCTGATAACATTATCCAAATACTCTGTACCTCGTTACTGGAACAGAAATAAAGTTTGGTTTTAGATTTCCATCAAGGTCACGAACTACTAGAAGTAGTTGATGAGTTTTCCATTGATGACCAAAACTCTTCTGGAACCTCTAGGTACTTAGGATCGTAATTCCCATGAAGGCAGTTGGGTATTCCAAACCAAATTCAGAACTCATTCAAAGAGTCCTTCATCAATTTGTACCTGAACACCCTCTTCAGCTTCGATAGCCTGAATTTGCTCACGAATCATATTTTCGCGTTCAATGCTATCTGCAATAACATAAACTTTGCGAGTCTTCTTCATGGCTGTCAGCATGCTGAATTTCTACTTCGTGACCAAGGAAACGATGTTCCACGGCTAACTCTTCCTGAATGAATATCTAAGAAATCCATATCGAGTGCCACATCATCCAAAGAACAGTCAACGTATGGACTGGACGGATATATTCAAGGTATTGTTTGCCCAGTGCATACTTACTGGGAAGCTTAGCTAATACTTCTGAATTCAGCCAAAAACTTTCCTCAGCTGGTTTTCCAGCTTCATGCTTAGTTACGTAGACATATTCTTCACCTTTGATTTCACGGAATTCGATATCATCTACAGTCAAGCCTTTTACCACTGGACAAACCCTCTTGCTGCTTAGAGAAATTCTTCTGCATCCAAAGCAATTTTTAGAAGGTCCTTTCAAAATCTTCAGTCAAATCCAGTTTGTTGGTCTGCTGAGCCAAGTACGCGAACAGCCAAACGACGTGGAGTTGAAAAAGTTTGAATTCCTTCGTATGAAAGGCGGTTATTATCCAGTAAAGGCTGCCATTTTTCACCTAGTTGTTTTTCACTTGGTGTAACAACGTAGGCTGGTAACTCTTCGAGTCCTAGTTCTACTAATAAATTTTTGCCATGTTTTTTCCTTTACAAAATTTCTTCTTTTTGATAGGCACCTAGGTACTGGGGACGTTGCTAACTAACTAGAGTCTGTGGGAAATCTTCGTCTTCTGACAAAGATTTCAACAGTCTCATCAAAGTGGATTTAGCTAACTGATTTTTGAACCTAAAAGTTTCAAAAATCCCCAGATATCAGCAGGCGGTGACTATCCTTTAGTAAGTCTTCGACTTGCCTCTGGATGTTATACGGGCTCACTTTTGTTCGCCCTCTTTTCTATTCTTGTAACTGTTTTTATTCTTCCTCTCTGCTAGGAGTTTGGCGCGTGTGGCTTCGTCAAGAAGTGGGTAACCAAGTTTTCTTACGTTCTGCGACAAGGTTTTGGCTACAACACAGGGCTAAGTTGACGAATACGAGCGATATAACCAGCACGTTCTGTTACGGATACTGCTCACGAGCATCAAGCAAAGTTGAAAGTGTGTGAACATTTCAAAACGTAGTCATCAGGCAGGGTGAACTAGGCCCAATTCCAGCACGTCCTGCTTCTTTTTCAAACTTTTCAAAGTTTTCAGAAGCATATCTTGATCTAGAAACTTCAAAGCTGTATTTTGAATGCTCATATTCTGGTTGAAGGAAGATTTCTCCGTATTTAACACCTGGAGCCCACTCAATATCATAAACTGAGTCTACTTCTTGGATATAAGAAGCTAAACGTTCCAAACCATAAGTAACCTCAGCTGTAACAGGACCAGTTGCCAAGCCACCGACTTGTTGGAAGTAAGTGAATTGAGTGATTTCCATACCGTCAAGCCAAACTCTCAACCAAGACCTGCTGATCCAGTTGATGGGTTTTCCCAGTTATCTTCAACGAAACGAATATCGTGTTCCAAAGGATTGATACCCAATTTTTCCAATGACTCTAGGTAGAGCTCTTGAATGTTTGATGGTGATGGTTTCATCACCACTTGGAATTGATGGTGTTGGTAAAGACGGTTTGGATTTTCCCCGTAACGACCGTCTGCTGGACGACGTGATGGCTCTACATAAGCTGCATTCCATGGCTCAGGACCAATAGCACGAAGGAAAGTGTAAGGACTCATGGTTCCCGCACCTTTTTCGTTATCATAAGCCTGCATGAGCATACAACCCTGATCATTCCAGTATTGTTGCAAAAGTGGATAATTTCTTGAAAGGTTAATTTTTTAGACATTATTAACTCCTTTTTCTATAATTGCGACCTAGAATACAAAAAGAACCGTGTCTTTGCTCCTAAGTCAAGTGACCTAGGGGCGTCAGAAACGCAGTTCCACCCTAATTTATTACTTCATTATTTTTAAAATTTACCAAAAGCGCCACACTCATCTCTCAATCACCTGACTCTCACTACCACAGGCTCGCTTTGGGATTTACTGATAAGATATTCTTTCTTGTCATCTATTATAACAAAAAGGAATGAAAAAGTAAAATTATTTTATCACTAGTCCTATATATTTCTTAGCCAAATTAATTTAACTGCCCTTTATGCCCCCTTTTGAACAAAAGAAAAACCGCTACTCCTAAGAATAGCGGTTTAATCATATTTTTAAGCTTACGAATGTAGTTGCTCTATTATTTAAGAGTAATTTGAGCGTGATACTCAAAAATACTAAGTGTAAAGCTTATTTTTATTACTTTATTTTTGTAGGTGTATATGGGGTGTCGCTCCAACTCCTTCCTGTTTAGAGTTGAGTAATTTCATTTCCAAGAGTTGTATTGTTTGCATTATAGTAATGACTATATGTGTTTAATGTTGTAGCTTTATCAATTCTTCCAGAACGCTGAGATACTTCTAAAAATCATCCTTTTTCAGAACATTGATCATAAATGAATCATGTGAATGACGCAATCCTTTACCAGTTATTTCTGGAACTCCAGCCAATTTTGCATGACGCTTCAACATTCTTGTCAAAGTGCTTTTTACCATTGGTTCACCAAACTTGGATAAAATATAATCTTGATTAGAATTAGAAATCTGAATTGTTCGCAACGTTCAAGCACTTTTATTGTTTCATCATCTAAGTCTATATATCTTATTCCTGCTTCGGCTTTTTGTCTGCTCTTTACGTTTATAGACACCACCTTTTAAAGCTTCTAAAGTTGAGTGAACAAAGATACGTTTATTCTCTCTATCAAAATCTGACCAAAGTAAAGCAAAACCTTCACTAACACGTACACCAGTCATATAGTACAACCAAGTGGTTGTAAAACGGTGAAGATCTTCATAATCAGTTAAATCAAAAAGTTGAAATAACTTTTTTAAACTCTTCAAAAGTCCAGAATTTTGTATCTGGTCTTTTACCTTTTGGATTATCCAGACTCTTACATGAAATGTTTTAATATATTCCATTCTTCTGCATAACCTAAACATTGTTTAAATCGTATCCAAACACATTTTGCATAATTCATGCAGAATACTTATTAATAAGTTCTAAACGAAATTTTTCACAGTCACGAGGTTTAATGTCTCGTAATTTTATGTTTCCAAATCTCTCAATAAATGTATCAAATTGAGTGATTGCGGTTCTATATGTGCTATCTTGTACCGTTTGTTTGTAGTAAGGTAAAAACCTCCAACATATACTGTTCAAAATTGAGATTATAGTCGTTATAATCAAATTTATCGTAAAAATTCAACTCTTGCTCGACATAATTCATCATATGCCTCTTTTTCAGTTGAAAAAGATTTTCCCCATATATTTCGATATCTTTTTAAATCTTTGACGTTTACCTGTAGCTGATGCTTTTGAATTCTGTCTGACAGTAAATTCTTCCTTTACTATCTCTAAATACTCCTTTATATTTCTTTGACATTGCTTTCAATTCCTTTCATTAAGTAAATTGAAAGCCGAGTATTCTTCCACAATAGAAATAGGTGCAAGATCAAGTCTTTTTGTTATCGAAAGGCGATTTACTTAATTTTACCATATTATTTGAAGAACTCAAAAGATTCATCAAATTGATTTATAGCAATTTTTAGCTTGCTTTAATTATTTCTTTTGAAGCTGTTTTAGAAAAACCAAGCTTCATAATATCTTTATGATTAACTGTCTTCATTCTTATCTCCTATATTGTAGAATTCTGTAATATAACTAATTTCATCTCCTGTTACTAATAATATGATTTGTTTTTGAATAATTGGCATCTAAATCGATATCTAGTCCATTGATAGTCATTACTTCTCCTTTAGTAGCTGTTATTTCAATTGGTTTTATTCCTCTAGAACACCTATAAATCCTGACACCTTTTTGGATATAAATATAGTCGTACCTTTGACATATTTTGTATTCTGATTATCATCTATTTCAAATTAGTTAAATATGCAACATATAATTGCCCACTTTATCGCTATTTTTAAGCCTTTTTAGTTTTGGTAAAACCTTTTTCCAGCACTCTTCAATAATTTTTGTTTGGAATATAAAGAGAAACTTCTTTTTAGGCGCTTTGATAAGAAGATGACAATACCAGCTCCCACTAGCTGTGGTTCAATAACATTGATATACTCTAAATCTGAATATTGTTTTTCTTAAATCTCTTATAAATAATTTAAAGTCTCTATACAATTTCAATTTCATTTGTGTACTTAGCATAGGTCAACGTTATCCAAAGTTCATTTTTATTACCATTAAGTTATGAGAAATAAGACCTTTAACTTCCTCATTGTAATGCAGTTGATTTTATATTATCACTTCTTGTCTCTCCACCTGTATTCATATCAAATATTTCCCAGTCTCCAAAAACAACATATTTTTATTCGGAAGTACTTTTTGATGGTCTGCTTGTATCCCATTAGAAGTTGTTAATTCTAGGGTATTACCATATCTATAAGATTTTACTGATAGCTCCTGCATGTACTTTTTGAATTATTTACTTTCACTCTAACTTCCCTTGTTGTTCTATTGTTTGACGTTTATCAAGTTAAAAGCAATAGAAGCGAGCTTCTATTGCTAGGGCACATTCTCAAAGTAAAGAAAGAGGACGCTCCACTTGCTCTAGCTCTCGAGCTGAGCACCCCTATTCTTTACTTTCGAAAGTGCTCTAATAATATTTTTCAATTCTTTTAAAAAGTCAAAATTTTTATCAAAAATGGGTTTCAAAATAAGTTAGTAAAGTCATTTTCCCATCAATCTGTACATGTCCTCCTCCTTTTTATTTCAATTGATTTATAATCCTTAAAATTAGAACCAAAAACCATTCTGTATCCATCTTCTGATAGATTACCAAGTGCAACTCGGCAACCCTAATTGATCCTAATAGCACCATCAGAATACTTGCATCTAGGCGCTGCATAGATACCTCTATTAATATACCAACCTGTCTCCCCATCATCACTAAGTTATAGATGTAGACATTGCTTCTTCAGCAATTTTTATCAGATACTTTTACAAAAGCTGTAACTTCATCAATAAAAACTACGATTGGTTTTAGTCCAAAATCTGTAAAATCTTTACCAAATGATTCTTGACTAGAAAAATATTTATCGTACCTATTCATCATTTTAGTATTTTACAACTCTAAGTATTTTACAGATTTGATTAGAAGTAACAACATTCTCTTCTGGAAAACCACTAACATACCTCAATAAACTTAAATCTGCATTTTCGGATCACAGATATAAATATCAGCACCCATTGATGCATATTGCAAAAGTTTATAGTTTAAGAACATACTTTTTCCTGACCCTGTTGTGCCAACTGTTAATCCATAGGGGTACTTTGCTAACATCGTATGATATGTAAGTTGAATTACTGTCGAATTTCTACCTTTTCTAGGTTTAAATCCGATACTTTTTAAGCGTTTGTCTTTTATTAATTCAAAAAATATAATCGGTGTATGTTAACTGCTTTTCATTAGATATCAATTTTTCCTAAGTATGCCTCTAACTTGCTTCCAAGGTTATTAACTTTATGACTTAGAAGTCCACCCTATATTGTAAACTCTAATGGTAAATGTACTTGTGTCTTTTTATTATCAATCCATTCCATTTCTAAGGTTTTCAATATATTTTTCTTTAGTTTCAGTTATCTGTGTATATATAATTGGTTTAATTTAATAAAAATTATATAATTTTTCTGTTTTAAATACTTGCTTCTGTTCAATTGATCGAAAACAAAACAAAAGAAACTAGTAATAATTCTAAGAAATATATAATCAAAATTTGATTTATACTTAATTTCAAATTGAACAATGGTAGCAAATATAAATCGATAAAAATAACTACTATTACAAATAATAAAAATATTATTCTACTTGCCCAGAGGGAAACATCCAATTTATACTAACCTTTTTCATGCTGTTTATTACCTTGTGGATCTGTAATTACATCTGCAGTTATTGACAATTGATTTTTGGAAACTCACCGTAAACAACCGCTTTAGTAATATTTCCAATTCTACAAATTGTTTTCATTGGAATAAATGAAGAATATTCATCAATTCCTTTTATTATTTACAGTAACAACTACTTGCTCTCCCAGATTGGTCTGACCATTCTGATATTCTGTAGTATCTTTAACAATAAGCAAGCTCACTTTTAATTTGTTATCTTGTGTAAGTTTAGAACCCAAATAAACAAGTTCTTTGTTATCAAAAATGATTTATCAAACTTTAAAAAGTTTCTTAAATTTTTAATGTCATTTTTATCCTTCTTTTCATTATGTAATCAATTTAATTTTATTTTTATAAACATAAATTGATCTTGAACATGGTTTATAAATTATAAACTGCTTTTTATTATCAAACTCATAGATCGCTTCAAGTTTATTGCTTCTGTGATATCAATATCACTTAGTATTTCTTTTGATCTTTTTACAAAACAAAATTTCCTGTGCACTACTTAAGATTTTTAAATTATCCGTTAAATTATTTCTTTTCTCTCAATAAATAATAGTTTAGACTTAGGAAGTTTTTCATATTTCCATTTTTCTCTTTTTAGAACTATAGTCAAATTATTATCATTTGTATCTGAACATACAAATTTAAGATAACCTTTATTTACTTTTTAATAAAATTTTCAATTTTTCTTCTTTATAGTACTTATCAGTGTAAGTTATCTCATAAACACTTAGACCATATTCCGCTTTATCATCAAATTTTAACTTTACGAATTTTTGTATTATTATTTTTATCAATTATCCAACAGTAATCATTTGGTCTTTATAATAATATTCGAATTTTTAAGTTATAATCTGATGTAAGTAAAAAAACCTGTATCATTATTTCTCCTTAATTTTTTGATAGTAAACTAAAATTGCAATTTATATTTTTACTAGCTAGTATCAAAGAAATCTCTATTTCTTTGATAAATTAATTCTAATATATTTTCAACAACAAAATTATTGAGTGATTTATTAATTTATTTCAAAATAGATAAAATTACTCAATAATTCTAATCTCCACTTCCTTATTTTTAACTTGATTTTTAACTTTAATATTTTTGTTTTAAAAATAAAAAGTAGTTTTTCCCACTTTTCATGTTAATAACGATTTAAATTCATCATATTCTAGAAGTGATAACAGATAATTTTGAAAGCCTAACCAACGTATCAATACTATTCTGAACATCTTGATTCACTTTCTTTTTGCAGTTCATTTAATATTTGTGAATTATTCAGAAGTCATTCCAGGTATTTTGACAGAATCACCTAGAAGAATATCCAAATTATCATCCATTAATTGATCAATTTCTTCTAAAGATTTATTATCAGGACAATAAAAATGTAGGTGATGCTAAAATGTATGTGCATCGTTACTGTATAAATTTTGGTTACTAACAATAATGCATTATTTAAAAATAATATCAATTTTTCCTTCAACATATCTATCTCTAATCTCAAAAATAGTTGTATAATAATCATTTTCTAATTTTACTATCATTTCCTTTAGGTACATTATCAAAACCTTTTGTCTTTACTATTTTTCATAATTTCTTTTTCCAGAGTACGTTTTTCAATTAAAAAGTTCAAATTTACATCATCAACAGATGAATCTGGAGAAAAATTAAATTTAATTTCTTCAACTTTATCAAATCTTAATGGAACTGTTTCTTGAAATGATAATGTAAAATCAGTATCAAGAAAGTTGTTAATTAAATCATTAACCATATATCCAATTTTGAATAATTTATTTGTACCTAACTTATTTTGAGCTCTAGTAAAAATATTATTTATAACTTCTAATTCAATCCATCTTCTTATAAATTGATTTAAATTTCTATACTCAAAGTTCTCAAAAGACTATCAGTTTCAATAAAATTTTTAAATGAACTAATTAAACTATCTTTTAATATTAACCACAATTTATAAAAATTTTCTGTTTCAAAAATTTGTTACTAAATTTTGGATCATTTGATTTAATAAACTCATATCTATCCTTATTAAATTGAGCGAAACATGAAGCTAATTCGATTATAGATTTTTGTAAAAGTAATATAAAATTTTTCACCAAACTCATAAGATAATTCATTTTCACTTAAAATATCTTTAACAGTATAAGTATGGAACATTTGAACAAAAAGACAGCGAACAAGTTCTTCTATTTCTTTATCATTTCCAAAATAATTTCAGTTTCTCGATACATTTAGTGATATACAGTAACAATTTAATAATTCTCTGAAATAAAAATTTCCTGATTGCCATTTTTCCCTTCAATATAACTCGGTCCACTACTGGCAATATCGCTTTGCTTTTAGCCCTTTTCTTTTCGTAATCTCAAACATCGTTTTGAGATTAGATTTACGAAACACTTCTTCTAAAATTAAATTTTAAATCCATTTTTATCCCCTAACGAGCTTCATCTAATAAATCGTAGAAAGTATATTCATCAATAATGTCTATATCCTGACCACCAAGTTTCAATTTTTCAGCCTTTATTTGTTTTGATGATTTTTCACCTCTTAAAATTGTATTATACTCCATGCTCCCTAGAATTAGTATATTTGTTGCTTTTACAACACTATTATCTAAAATAGCACCTAAATCGACTACCATTTGTTTTGCAGATGATCTGAGCATTCTTTCTAGCGTCCTGTAAATACAACATGTTTTCCATAAAAATCCATCTTGATCTATATTATCATTACTTGGTTTAAAAATCTTTATTTGTAATCTTCTTTGACCATAAATTATCTATTTCAATATTTTCTATATTCATTTTTAGTTTTATCTGGTCATACAACTCTTTAGTTGTTATACAATCAGCCATTGCACGATGTTTATTTTTGCTAATTTTTAAATAATCACTTAAGTCTTTCAAACGATGATGCTTCAATTCTGGATGAGTTTTTCTTGCAAATTGTAGTGTATCCATATATTTATTATCTATTTCTTTTTACAACCCCGCCTTTAAAAAGTTGAGATCAAAGAAGTATGTCCTAAAAATGATATCATTTCCAATAAAACTTAAAACTTCACCGCTAACCTCCTCTATGACTGGCATATTTTTCTACCATCTCATTGCTAATCACTGTTAATTCTGTTATAAAAGTATCAATTCTATTTATTGGTTTAATTAGTTGAGAATATTCCTCAACAATTTTATCATTACGAACTTTAATTAAGGCAATTTCAATAATCTCATCAAAAATAAATAGAAAGCCCTGTTGTTTCAACATCAATCACACAATAATCACTAATAATCTTTTTAGTATAATTTTTATTTTTCATTACAGTTCTCCAAACAAATTACTGCTAATAATCTTTGTTACATTACTTGATTTTTATTTTATTAGAATTCTTCTATAAATCTAAGTAATTCATCATGAAGCTTTTTATCTAAATTAGAAAAGGGATTTTTTGATTTTTGTTTATATAATATATCAAAATCTATTAAACTCAATTCAATAGGATCACCTAAAATAAAAATCACTGTCAATATTATAAAGATTTGCCAATCTAGTTAATATCTTATTATTAGGAATATCCCAGTATTTTCAATGTTTTCTATGTTTCAACTCTAATCTTACAACTATTAGCAATTTCGGTAAAAACTAAATCCATTTACAGACCTTAATCTAATTAATCTTTCTGAAACTATGTTTCTTTTTATCAATTTGCCAATTTATTAATTTTTGAATTTCTTTATAAATAGTAGGATTATCAATAACTACAAACATTAAATTCTTTTTACACGTGTTAAAGCTTGGAATAAACCACTATTTGATTTATAAGGAAAAATAACCAGTTGGAGAAAAAAATTTAGTTTGTTGTCTTCATAAGAGATCCTTGAATCCAATGGTATTAATACATTATCATACTCTCTACCAATAACTTTAAAAACCATCCAAAGAACCCACATATATCTTTTCATTATGTAATATATCAGTGCTTCTTGCTCGATACTGTGCAACTTCAATAGGAATGTAGTTTTCAAGAGTTTCTAAATTATATATAAACTTAAGCGCTTCACTCTTATCTGAAAAATAAACTGCATTCACTTTTAGGAAAAATCAATAGGTTGTAACCCATTTGTACTCTTATTAAAAACTTTTAATATAAATGTTGATAGTGATACATCTGTTCGTACTTTATCTTTTAAATCAAATATATTTTCTTTTGAAAAATGTTTATCTAAAGTTCCCTCAACATCTAAATTATCCTCTTCTTTTTAAGGTCTGAGCTTTATCTACTCCAAACACTAGCACTGAACCTGTCTTAAATAAATCATTAAACTGCCTCTTGTATAGTCTTTGTGATTCATCAAGTATGATAAAATCGTACTCATTTTTATTTTTTTCAATATTTATATGTACGATATCAACGAACTTAAAAGTCACATTACTATCAATGATTTTTATAATCAGGCAAAGCTGAACAAAATATAAAAAGTACCTTTTTCCCTAATAAAGTTAGTTTTTCGATAAATCAAATAGAACCAAAGATTTTTCCTGTTCCAGCACCTCCCTTTAACATACAGTGATATCTAGAATCAATATTTTCTATTCTATTAGTAACAAATCTCCTTTGCTCTGTATTCAAAAAGTACTTAAACCGATTAAATCTTTTGATATCAGAATATGGAGAAATAATGAAATCATCTGACTTTAATTTAGATAAAGTCCTCCTCAACATAATTTGTTGAAATTAACGAAACCATTCTATCAAAGGAAGACTCCTTTAAATCTCCATCAACAAGCTCATATAGGATATTACTCTCACTAACATAAGTAAATAAATATATCTCTTTCTTCCGAAACACAACTAACAAATAATGATGTCTGACCAATTGATCTAAAATTTCTGGCAAGGGCTTGATCCCACTTTTTAAGTTCAATATTCAATATTGAGTTCTCGGAGAATCTTAAAATATCAAATTGCTCTCTAACAGCCACAGTAACTGTTTTATCAAAAATATAACCAAATAATTGTTCTTTAGTTTGTGCTAAACTAACAATTCGTTTTGAAACTTCTAAAATATCATTTAATTCATGATTTGCAATCGTTGACATATCATTTATTCGTTTATATGAATCAAAAATCTCGCTTGATTCAGAAGCAGCTAATAAAAGCCTTCAAATTATGAAAACATTTTTCATACATTCTCCTTAAAGTATTAATACATGTAATTCAATACTAATAATATAAAAGATTTAAAAGTAAGTTTAGTTAATCTTTAACATTATTAAAAAATTTTTAATCAACTTGTTTTAAGAGCTTAAACGTTCTTTTGTAGGAAATTAAACTAACTTATTATTATACTCTCGTTACAATATTAATATTTATTATTTTTTTAACATTGTACCATAAAAAAATATTTTTGTTAAATTATGACACATATAAATCATTAAAAAGCAATTTTTCAACTATAATTAATTAGGGCGGTACTCATTCAATTATTATTTCTCATATTTATCATCAAACGCCTTTTAAGATCTAATTTAGTTTGAATATTCCCCATCTTTCCAGCTAATTTATTCAATAAATCTTGGTGGTTTAAAATCCTAACTCGAATAAATATAGTAGTCTAAAATTATTAATAAGCAATTATTATAAATTGATAACTCTTCCTCTGTTAGAATTCTTCTATTATTCTTAATATTCTCATCATAATGAATATAGTAATTCCTAGTATTTTGCTAATACCTTTGGAAAATCGATCCTTTTAATATCCCCTGTAATAAAATAAACCTGATACTCAGCAATAAGTAAGTCTGAAAGTCTGCTTTCAAGCGTTATAAATTTTTAGATTTTTCCTAAAAGGAAACTCTCCATCCCATCTGTATGATCATCTGTAAGATACTCAACTCTGTTTTTAAATTCTTCGATTGAACCAGCTTTAAACCTTGAATGATATGTTTCTGAGCTTGAACCACATTTAAAAATAATCTAACTGGTGATATCCCTTTTGTATAGTAATTCCATATAGAGATCTAAGACTGGTTTTAATTTAGAATAAGACTCAGTAATATTTAAAACTATTATTCTCTATCAAATCAACTAAAGAAAAATGTTTTCAATATATATCTGCCATAATAACTTCCCTGAAATCTATCCTTTCTTATAATTGGACTAATAATATCTAATGTTCGAGGTATCTTACAACCATTATCATATACATCGAATTCTAAGTCGAGATAACCCTTGGATTTTATGAACTTTAATTTCTTCAACGAGTGTCAACTCAATTAATCTCTTAATTTTTCAAATAAATCAAAATAATCTTCTAAAGGTGCCTCTTCGATAAATTCAATTTCAATCAATGTTCTTTGATTAAGTTCTATTTTATCTATAAACAAATGAGATTCATGAACAGGAAGCATAGACCCAAATACTTGATATTTAATTGTCGTATTTTCATCTTTATAAATTAAAGTACTACTGTCAGAATTATAATGTAAACTATAATTATCTTGAATCAGTAAGCAGTTTTTCCTCCCATTTCATTACACCACTAATTTCAAAGGAAACACTTTTAAATTTGTTGTTAAATTTTTCTAATGATCCAAATCCACTTACAAGGTATTCAGCGCCGAAAGAAAAAAACAGAGATACCCGCCGAAATATTACTTGAAACCCTTTTTGAACGAAATGCATCAAATAATATAAACTTTGCTCCATTTGATAATTTTACCTTTAATTCCTGAATACGATCTGAAGTTCCAATATACTCGCAAAAACCATCATTAACATCTATCTCAAGTAATATTCCTCCTTCTTCTTTATTCAAATAAAGGTGACACTGTCTTACTTTTCCTTGTAATTCAACTGAACCACTACCTTGGTAACTTAACTCCATATTGATTCCTCCAAATGATATTAAACAATATTCCTAAAAAAACAGTATAAAACCGTTTTCATATCACATTCTAACAATCATTATAGCACAAGAAAGAAATAAACACCCCCACAAAAAAATTGTGGGGGTGTTTGTCGAGAAGATTTCAAAAGAAAACATCTCCTATTATATCACCTTTATTAATAACTAAAGGCTTTTTAAACTCGGCTTTCAGCCTTAAAACAATCGATAATTGATTATTTAAGAGTAACTGAAGCTCCAGCTTCTTCCAATTTAGCTTTTGATTTCTTCAGCTTCTGCAGCTGCAACGCCTTCTTTGATGACACCTGGTGCACCATCAACAAGTTCTTTAGCTTCTTTAAGACCAAGACCAGTGATTTCACGTACAACTTTGATAACGCCGACTTTTTTTGTCGCCTGCAGCTGTCAATTCAACGTCAAATGAATCTTTTAGCAGCTTCTTCAGCACCACCAGCAGCAGCTACAGCTACAGGAGCAGCTGCGAGTTACACCAAATTCTTCTTCGATAGCTTTTTACAAGGTCGTTCAATTCAAGGATTGAAGCTTCTTTAATTTCAGCAATAATGTTTTCAATGTTCAATGCCATTGTTATTTCCTCCAAATAAGTTTTAAAATTAGTTTTTTATTTTTTTCGTAGCTAGGCTACGCTGCGTAGCTTAAGATTAAGCTGCGTCTTCTTTTGCTTTTCTGCAACCGCTTTGACTGCAAGAGCAACGTTGCGCACTGGCGCTTGAAGTACAGAAAGGAGCATAGAAAGAAGTCCTTCGCGGTTTGGAAGAGTTGCAAGAGCAAGGATCTCTTCTTTTGATGCGACAGCGCCTTCGATTGCACCACCCTTGATTTCAAGTGCGTCAGCAGTTTTAGCAAAGTCGTTCAAGATTTTCGCTGGTGCGATAACATCTTCGTTAGAAAATGCTACTGCAGATGGTCCAACAAAAACAGATGCCAATTCTCCAAGTCCAGCTTGTTCAGCTGCACGACGTAAGATTGAGTTTTTGATAACTTTATACTCAACTTCGCTTCCACGAAGCTCACGACGAAGAACTGTATCTTGTTCAACTGTCAAACCACGAGCGTCTACAACGACGATTGATGCAGCAGCTTTCATTTTTCTCAGCTACTACGTCAACTAGTTCCGCTTTTTTTAGCAATAATTGCTTCACTCATTAGTGTGTTCACCTCCGTAATTATTTTTGCTTTGGGGAATTTTTTTCCAAAAAGAAAAACGCGCCCAAACCTAGACACGAAAGTACAATACGCTTCTTTTTACATGATACGTTTTGTCCTCGGTAGGATATTTATGAGTCAAGCTCCCCTACTGTCTTAGGCAGTTTTTCAAACCGTCTATAAGTATAGCACATTGTAAATGATAAAGCAAGAGTTTTTTTGCTGATTTTTTTAAAAAATTTCTTTTATCTTTATAATTACTCTCTTATTAGAAAAATCTAGCTGTTTTTCTAGATTTCTTAGAGTTGACACCTCATTTTTAAATCATGTGTAAAATGAACCACAAATGGTTTTTCAACCTCAAAGCTAGATCTCAAGAAAATAACTACTTTTAGTCAATTGAATACCTATCCAAAATTTTTGTTTAAGATTTCTAGAAAAACTAAACCTTACAGACTTCTCATAGATTCTTGACCATACTTTAACTGAATTTTTTTCTTTGAATGTAATTTTACCCCTTGACTTGATCAAAAATTTATTGTACTATACATCTGTATATACAGATAAAAAGGAGTTATTATGAATCCACAAAAGAAAACACAATTTATGACTTTTACAGCTATACTGACGGCTATCGCTATTTTGATTCCTTTGGTCATGCCCTTTAAAATTGTCATTCCTCCCGCTTCCTACACTCTAGGAAGTCACGTTGCTATCTTTATCGCTATGTTTCTCTCACCTTGGATGGCAATTTTTGTCATTATAGCTTCTAGTTTAGGATTTCTCATGGCTGGGTACCCCATTGTCATCGTACTTCGTGCCTTCTCTCACATCTTCTTTGGAAGTCTTGGTGCTTTCTATCTCCAAAAATATCCTCAAACCTTAGATAATCCAAAATCTTCTTTGATTTTTAACTTTATACTAGGTTTGGTTCACGCTATTGCTGAGGTCTTGGCTTGTATGATTTTTTATGCTAGCACCGGAACCGACCTAAAAAATATGTTCTATGTCTTATTTGTATTGGTTGGATTTGGTACTATTATCCATAGTATGGTAGACTATTACTAGCCTTAGCTGTTTATAAAGCATTGAAAAAAACGCCGTTAAGCGTTAAGAAAAGAAGAATATGACAAAAAAATCGAAAAAGAAGCACTTCTACAACTCTTAAAAGAAGCTCAAAAACCTCTAAACGGAAAAAGCTTTAGCAGAACATTTTCATGTCACTCGCCAGATTATCGTTCAGGACATTGCAGTTCTTCGTGCAGACGGTGCTCCTATCTTATCAACCAATCGTGGCTATATTTATAAAGAAAGCAAAACCAATCCGTATGTTCACAAGCTGTTTAAAGTAAAGCACGAGATGGAAGAAATCGGTCAAGAACTTCTCGCTATCGTCGATAATGGGGACGTGTCCAGAATACCTTGATTGATCATCCTGTCTACGGAGAAATTGAAACCTTGCTCAAACTCTCATGTCGCCGTGACGTTCAACATTTTTAGAGCAAAGTCGAACGGTCTGACTTTAGACCACTTTCTGAATTAACAGATGGCGTCCATTATCACCTTGTCGAAGCTGAAAACGAACAAGACCTCCTCTATATTGAGAAGGCCTTGGACAAGTTAGGGTTATTTAGTAAAGGATTAGAATATTTTCTTTTCCCATCCGTCGTCTGTACGATGACGATAGAAAAATTCAGACTTATCTGGAGCTTCCATCATCTCCATCAAGGGTATCATATCATAGGCCAGATCCAAGTTGGGAATCTGGTCTTTTTGAACCCAAGAAACTTCTCCTTCATCTGAAGAGCGAAGGGTACCAGAGAACTCAGTCGCCTTATAACAAAAGACAATATAGCGTTCACCCGAATCTAAAGGCCAATTTTTAATGCCGACCAGTTGAGGATTTTTAATGGTAAGACCTGTTTCCTCGTATATCTCACGAATAACAGATTCTGCAAAAGCCTCTCCATTTTCAACATGTCCTCCTGGGAAGGCATAGCCAGACCAGCGGTTGCTTTCAGGCGATCGATACTGCATAACCACGCGCTGATTTTCAAGATCTTCTATTAGACAAATATTGGTTAGAATTGCTAATTGTGCTCGAGACATACATAGACTCACTTTCTAATGTTTAATTTTCTACATACTTAACTTTAGACTTCATAATCAAAGGATTAATCAAGTCATGATATTCATGAATTTCATGGAGTAAGAATCCTCTGTTGATTCTGATTTCATTTTTTCCCTAATCACATAGTAGTCTAAATTGATAGGCATAGATGAATCTGGAACCGTGGATAAAATGAAAAAGATCATAAACCAGATTATAAGAGCAAAGAATCCACTGAGAGCCTGAAAAATCAGGTGATGCCATTGAAAGATTCTAGATTTGTAGAAGATAGTCCACGGATGGATAAATAGGGTTAAACAAAGACCAAAAGAACCAGAAATTCCACAAGATTGGGGTAAAGGCTAAAGCCATACTGTCCTAAAAATAACATGGACAAACATAAAGGCTAATAAGAATAAGTAAATTATTCTAAAAAACGTTTAGATATTTCATCATAATTTAAACTCTATTTCAGTATTATTTAGAGGCGAAACGGAAATTTCACTTATTTTCATGAGATTAAAACTCTCTATTTATCGTATATTTAATTTCCGTCTTCATAATTAATGGAGCTACCAAATCATGGTATTCATAATAGCGATGAATAAAGAATCCTTTTATCAATGAGAATTTCATTATTTTTCAACTTTATAATCTAAATTTATCGGAATAATAGGATGATCATCCACGGAGCATAAAAAGAAAGTAATTATAAAAATTTGAAAAGCAACATATGTGCTCAATAACTGAAAGATTATGTGATACCACTCAAATCCTCTTTTTATAGTACAGAACCCAGGGTGAATCAATAAAAATAAGACACAAACAAAGGAACCAAAAATTCCATGGACCAGGAGTAAAAGATAAACCAAACAATCCAAGACAACAATGAACAAGAACAAAGGTCAGAAGGATAAGATAGACAATTCTAAACACATTCAGGTATTTGAACATTATTTACCCCTTTTCTTTTCAATATATTTCATTACTAGAGTTATAATAGATGCCAAACTGAAAAAGATCAGATAAGTTGCAATAGGAAACCAGATGTAGCGGTGATCTAGGGATAAGAGAGAAGGCAGAAGGCCCTTTACTATTTTTCCCACCAATCCCAATAAAGAGATGAACTATTAAACCAATACTATTAAGATAGATAAATAATTCTGCATATCTTTGTATTGTCATCCTTGTCCTTGACAAGTCTAAGAACCAATAGTCAAATAATCTATAGACCAGACAAAAAGATTTATATATATTGGAAAACTATAGTTGATATCTCTGTATGGCGTGAAGGAATAGGAAGGCTTTTTGAAAATTAGAGTCAAACCTAAGCCTATCCCAAAAAAAAGACCAAGGACCAGGACGAAGCCTAAAAATTTATGAGAATCCAGCCAAATATAAAAACTTTCTTTCCTTTGGTGATTAATCTTTTGTGTTTGATTTTTCTTTTTATGTTTTTCATTCGAGTGAATCTTCCCTGTTTTCTTTTCAATATACTTGGAAATTATAATTGTCACAATAGGCACTAGAAAGAAAAATGAAATAAGTAACTAGGGGAAACCAGATATAACGATAGTCTGATGCCCATATCGGAAGTAATCATCTTCCTGTTTTTAGAGGTCATCCCAATCGTTAACTGTAATACACAAGCAATTCCGTTAGGATATAAAAAGACTTCTGCAAAATTTCGCAAGGAAATCCAGTCTTTCCTAAAGGTACGAAGGAAAGTATGATAAGATGCATTCACCAAAAAGAACGATATTTAAAATAAAGTGGAAAAACTATAATGCAGTTCCCTGATAGGGACTTGGAATAAGGCTTGTCCCGTACAATAGACATAATATTCCTAGAGCAGAAAAACAACAGAACGCTTGCATCAAGGATCCAGTCAATTGGTGAATGTTGCACAAATCACAGATTCATGCGGTCTAGTAGACCAAGCTTTCGCTTTGATTTCTGGTGTTTTTTTAATGTTTTCTGTCTCTTACTTTTTTGTTTCATGATAGTTTCTTCACTTCTGCTGCTACTTTTTGGAGATGCTTTTTCACGCATACTATCGGTATTCACAGCTCGTCCAACTTCACCTAGTATGCACACGCGCTTGGTTTTAATCCCACAGTGATTCAAGACAGCATTTTTCAAAACAGAGATCCCATAACTATCTGGAATGTTGATAGGACCTGAAAAAGATTTTGTACCACCAAGTAGGCGCCATAGAGGTTGCATAAATACTTGCTGTTTTCCCTTTTAATAACTTTTTAAACTGCTTGCCTCTGAGGTAATTCCAGATAAAACTTCCCTGGTCATTGGCAGAGTAGGCAATTCCAGGTGTGAAGACACGATCAATCCAGCCTTCATGAGGGCTAGGGCATACTACTCCACCAGATAGGATAAATAAAGATGAAATGATCTGCCCATTGGATTAATTCCTGAGAACGAAAGATAAAGGAATCTTCCTCCATCCGCTTTCGATAGCCGTAGCGAAGGACCGGGATCAAAAATCCTCTTCATTAAGGTTGATGACTTCAAGTTCATGGCGACCTAAGTCAATATTTTTCTACAATGGTTTGAAAAATAGCTTGACAGTAACTTTCCTTATCAGGGTGTCCATTGATGACTAGAAATTTTCATTCATCTTCTCCTTCATCTCTTTGTTTCATTCTATCTATTTCACTTTTTTTAGACTTGATTAGTTGATAACGGTTCAAAGATTGATAGATACTTCTTTTAGAATTTTTTTATTTGAAGAACACATCATCCTCAATTCCTTAACAGGTTTTCCAAGTTTAAGTATTTTTTTCTTGGCCATCAAAAAGTAAAACCCATTTTTTTGATAGAAAGCAATGGCTCGCTTATTATCTTTCAATACCCATAAATAAATTTCAGAGAAATGATCGAGAGCAACAAATGCAGCATGCATTAACTGTTCACTCACACCTTTTTCCATAGTAATCTTTTAAAACATATAAGGCTATGATTTCACCAGCTTGAATGGCCTCATCACGAAAAATTTCCATAGCTGATAAATCCAACGACCTGCTTTCCATCCATAGCAATCAAGGTATTTTCTGGATATTTTTTTGACTAAAGAATCGACATCTTTCTAATGTCATCGTCTCCTGAAATTTCGCGGGTAAAAGATCGTCATAAGCCTCTCTCCACGTTTGCCAATGAACGAGGGATTTGCCTTCTATCTCTTCAGGAGTTTCCATTGTTTTAATGATAATCTTCATTCGCTTTATCCCATCTAATCCAAAGCCTTGACTTCCATCATCATGTCACGGATTTGAGCAGCTAACTCGAAATCAAGCACTTCGACGGCTTCTTGCATTTGTTAAAAATTAATATACTATTTTCACAATCAATTAATTTTTGTCAGCAGGAAATATTTTGAGTAAAAAAACTCCTTAGTTTATCATCCTCAATATAAACCATTTGCCCATATACTGCTCTTGTTAATAAAATATAATAAGCATTTTTGACAAACTCATCAATTTCTTCTACCCTTTTTTAGCTCCTCTATCAAAAACAATCTCTATTAACTGTGATAAGTTGTGTTTCACAATTTAGACTTATATCTTTTGCCAATAAAGACAGATGTAAAATCTACATCAAAACCATGAATATCATAGACACTTCCCACTCTCTTAGAATGAGTTGAATATTCTCTAAATTCTTTTTCCTTTCATACTCCATTGTAGTATCTCTCCAGTAGATTCAATCTTAATAAATTCATAATCATTTTGCCTTTTTTTACTGGTTTGCAGTACCCAGCCAAACGAAGTGATTTTTCAGGAAATTTAAACTGCTTATCTGGAACATACTTTCACCCATTCTTCTATATTTCTTGCAATTTTAAAATATCCTTTTTCTCCTAAATCTTTTATATTTAGAAACAAAGTGATCATCCAATTCTTTTTGAATTCTATTCCTAACAGATCTTTTTATAAATGTTATAAACTTATTTGCAAATTTACTATCATTACCTTTTAAAAATTCTGAGCTGTGGTTCTAATTCAGGAGTATTATTAACAGCCTCTGTACATCTTTAAAAGTTTTTCAACATATTTATTTTTCAACTTTTCTTAAACATTGAGTATTATCATAAGAAATTATTAACTGTGAATCATCGAATTCCTTTTTGATATAGTCTAAAACAGATGGACACGGTAGTTTTTCAAACTCTTCCTTAGTTAAATATTTTTATTATTAGAAATTCCATTAATTTTTTTCAAAAGATCTGTATCAAGCTTTTGCACCTGTAGGATAGATTAAATCCGTTGTTATTCTAGTTGTTCTCTGGGCTTCATCAATAATTATATAATCATACTTCTTTTTGGTTCTGTTAATTGATTAAAACGTAACTATATCAATATCGTTATCGTCCAGTTTCAATCCGTAACTAGTTAAAATTTTTCAAATCGATCTCTATGTATATTCCTTATAAATATAGCAATTTGAGAATTAGGTCTTTCTAATTTTAAATGAGCAATAATATGTAATAATAGTACAGTTTTTCCTGTTCCAGCTCCTCCTTTAATAAAATGAACACGCTTACCACTTGGTTTTTAAAATCTTTTTAAAATGGCATTTTGATTTTTCGTGAGTTCAAAGAATGGACTCTCTGCAAATAGACATGAAGTAACCCTCTCTAAGTTAAGTTTATCATCAATAAATTTACTCTTCTTTAAAAAAATTAAGAATATTGTTGATTACATTTTTCAAGTTTTTCTCTTGAATATTGATTTTTTTCCTGACTCATTACCTCTATCTTTGTTTGCAAGTAATTTACCAACGTAATCTCCATCTTTATTCATGTTTACAAAATTTAAAAAAATTAAATTCTTCAATAAAAAGTTAAAATTAAAAATTTTTCAATATAGTTTAAGTTTTGAGATATATTCTCCCCATAAAAAGCAATATAGTCGCCACCTTTAAAAGATTCAAATCGTTTATCATACTTTTTTTATTTAATTCTTCTTTACCTTCTTTTTATAAGATATCTCTCTATTTTCTTACTATGCTCTTCAGTTCTTCTACTCACATCAATAGTCTGACCAATGTAATACTTTTCTTCCATTACTTTGAATAGGAGATATATAAATATATATCAAAGGAAAGTCAGATAGTGCTCTAAAAATCTTCATCAGAAATCTCAGGAATAATTTTATCATTGAGTTTAGCTCTAACATATTTAAATTTGGGATTCTCTTTTTGGATATTGACCCCAGCATGGAAATTCATTATTTTCTGTAATCTTCATAAGCTCCTCCTACTAATCCAACGCCTTGACTTCCAGCATCATATCACGTATTTGCGCTGCTAACTCGAAGTCAAGCACTTCGACGGCTTCTTGCATTTGTTTTTCCAGTTTC
>BNJU01003290.1_pt1 | contig 120361 bp, 129 predicted proteins | sample 8539281 | NCBI WGS metagenome assembly BNJU01 (sample SAMD00202456, study PRJDB9452) | human saliva metagenome | isolation source: human saliva | place: Japan | reverse complement strand
ATGGAAGTTACGTATTGTTGCCGTTACAGATTCCGAGGATGAGGCGCTTTTTCTTTAAATGCAGATGAACCGCTCTTTAACCTTCTCATTTCTCAGGAAATTCACAATAAACTCTGGCAGAGCCATCCGGTTCATCTCCACTGAAAAAGCCCCCAACAAACATCAGGATATGGGCGTCCTTTAACTCTCCACGAACTCTTCCATGCTTTCCTTTTAAATCATGCTCTTTTATTCCGGATAATAACCGTTTCCACCTCTGCCCCCTCCTTTTGGAAGGCACGGGCACTGTCATACTCACAATTCGTTCCCGGGAAGACAGGAATCAGAACTTTCACCTGATCCACCTTTTCCGGAGAGAAAAACTCTCTTTCCGTCTCTTTGGACAGGTTCTCACAATTTTCCTTCTCCAGATTCACATATTCCGGATAAAGCTTTTCAAAGGTGCCGGTATAGGTTCTTCGCAAAGTCTCCTTATCGAATGTTTCTCCATTCGCAAGAATGTTCTCTTCCACCGTTCCGATCTTACGGAACGGAAGGTCGGAAGCACTCGCTTCAATAACCATAGAGCCCGGCTGAAAGTCTGCAAGGTCTTCCATTGTGACGTGAAAGCCTAAGTCATTTCCTACTGCCATCTTGTACAGGGCGGAAAATGCGGAGCCTTCCTCCAAAACATAAACGGAGCAGACCTTTTTCTCCTGAATATAGCGGTGCAGGAGATCATACTGCGCTACCGTCTCCGCTATATTCGGAAAGCCTCTCTCGTCCTTTACGACCGGCAGGAAATAAAGGGTGTTTCCGCAGTTTTTCAGCTCCGGTGTAAGCACTTCATCTACCTTCACCGTACTACAAGCAAAGGAAATCAGGGTTTCTACCACATGAAGATCATTAAAGGTACCGGACATACTGTCCTTTCCTCCGATAGCAGAAATCCCCAAGGCTCTCTCGGCATAGAGGGCGCCGAGCAGGGCCTCTGTCGCCATGCCCCACTTCTTACTATCTGTTCCCAGCTTTTCGAAATACTCCTGGCAGGAAAGATAGAGGGTCTTTCTGTCGCCTCCTACCGCATAGACCTTTGCCACGGAGAGAAGAACCGAATAAAGCGCGGATAAAAAGGGAGAATAGTGGGAAATCTTCGGAATAAAGCCGTAAGTCAAAACAGTCGCAATGTCACTATCAAAGCCTAAAGTGGGAAGCGCCTGTACGGAGGCCTGCACCGGGCTTAATTCTTCTTTTCCCGTAAAGGGCATTAGCACCGTTGTTGCCCCGATACTGCTGTCAAAGTTCGTAGCAAGTCCCTTCTGAGACGCCACATTTTTCTCCGAAAGCTCTTGTACTGCCTGCTCTTTATGAAAGCTCTTATGGAGAAAGGGATTCTCCTCAGGGTGATCTGTTAAAACAGCCTCTCTATGCTGCCGTACCCCGGAGGTCTCCAGGAAAGAGGCCTTTAAGTCCACCACCTTTTCCTTTCCCATAAACATTTCCAGTCGATTTCGATTGGTTACCGTCGCCACATGGGCATATTCGATATTTTCCTCTTCACAGGCTTTTTACGAATGAAGCGTAGTCCTTTTTCCGAAACCACCACCGCCATTCTTTTCCTGAGATTCACTGATCGCACTTCGTGGCATTTAAGCCCTGATACTTGAGAGCACTCTGTCCAGATGAATCTCCATTCCGGGGCTGATTTTCCGATGGCAACGGCAACCCCGCCGGCACCGGAAATCATTACATTTTTAATCAGACGGGGAGACTTCCGGACGACGGAAAAGTCTTTGAATCTTCCGCTCTTCCGGGGCATTTCCCTTCTGTACCTGGGAAGCCATGGTGTGAAGAGAGGCACTGGTATGCACAACACTGGATCCGGATGCCCCTGATGCCATCCCGGCCGGTTCGTCCACCGATTAACACCACAATATCTCCCGGCGCAGGGAGCTCTTCGCACATTTTCAACCGGACTCGCCCCCACTACTGCGCCCACCTCCATGTGCTTCGCTACATAGGAATCATCATACAACTCCCGTACAAAGCTTGTGGCAAGGCCGATTTGATTTCCAAGAGGAATAGCCCTGCATGGCTTTCTTCGAAATCTCCGCCTGAGGAAGCTTGTTGGGAAGCGTTTTTTCCCGCCCTTCCAAGACATTTCCCGCACCGCTGATCCGCATCGCCTGATAAACGAAGCTCCGTCCGGATAAGGGTCTCGAATCGCTCCGCCGATACAGGTACTGGCTCCCCCAAAGGGCTCAATTTCCGTCGGATGATTGTGGGTTTCATTTTTAAACTGAATGAGCCACTGCTCTTCCTTTCCATCGTGCGTGACGGTCGTAAAGAAGGAACAGGCATTGTTCTCGGAACTGACTTCCACAGTCTGATCCTTTAGTATTAGCCGATGATACTTTCCCACAATGGTCGCCATATCCATAAGGGTAACGGGCTTCTCCGTCCCCAGTTCTTCCGAAGACTTAGATATTCCTGCAGGGCCTCTTCCATTTCCTTCTGAAAATGCTTAGACTCCACGGAAATCTTATCCAACACCGTCTCAAAGGTCGTATGCCGACAATGGTCACTCCAGTAGCAATCCAAGACGTAAAGCTCCGTTTCGCTTGGGTCCCTTTTCTTCTCCCCTGTAAAATTCCTGAATAAAGAGGAGGTCTTCCATCAGAAGGGAAAGATTCATCTCTGTCTTTAAAGCAGCAAGCGCTTCTGTGCTGAGCCTCCGGAAACCGCTCATATCCCGCATTTCTTTTCTCTCTGCATCCGGTGAGAAAGAAAGAATGGACATGTCCTTCTCTTGGGACTCAATGGGATTCACCAGATATTTAGAAAGCTTCTCCAATTCCGAGGAGCTGAGGCTTCGGTCAAAAACAAGCAAGGTTCCGGAGCGCACAAATGCCTTACTTTCCGCATCCAGGAGTCGAATACACTGCATCGCACTGTCTGCCCGCTGGTCAAACTGTGCCGGCAAGGTTTCATAAGCAAAATAAAAGCCTTCCTGAAGGGGCAGCTCTTCTAAAACTTCGTTTACCATCACCTCGGAAAACACGGACTGCTCTGCCCGCTTCAATACTTCTTCTTCAATAGAATACACATCATAGATTTGGTAAATGACCGCGCTTTTCACCGAGATAGAAAGGCTGCGGAACAATTCCTCTACCAGTTTTTCCTCTTCCTGCCGGTACTGCTCTCTCTTTCGCACAAAAATACGTTTATCCATAGTCCACCTTTTCCCACATATTAATTACCGGAAGTCCTCCGGAGTCTATTCAATTGTCACTTCTTCGGTGCCTACCGAGTGGTCACTTCTCCGGTGCCTACTCCATTGTCACTTCTTCGGTGCCTACTGAATGGTCACTTCTCCCTTTCCGCTCACCACTTCTCCGATTCGCCGTGCCTCCGGAAGCATGGATAAAACTGTCTTTTCATCCTCTTTCCTTACAAAGAGAGTAAAGCCTACCCCCATATTGAAAGTACCGAACATTTCCTCCCTGACTTAATTCTCCCCACTCCTGTAATTTACTGAAAATAGAAAGGCGGGGCAAAGCGCTTTCGTCGATAAGCACAGAAAGTCCCTCCGGTAAAACCCGGGGCAGATTCTCCGGAAGTCCTCCTCCAGTAATGTGGGCCATGGCATGCACATCTACTGCATGGAGAACCGGAAGCACTTCCCGAACATAGATGTGAGTGGGTGTGAGTAAAATATCGGCCAAAGACACGCCGGAAATCTGCTCCTTTTCCAAATCCAAGTGCATCTTGTCAAAAATGATTTTCCGAACCAGAGAAAAACCGTTGCTGTGGATTCCGGAAGAGGGAAGTGCCAGGATAAGATCCCCTTCCTTCACTTTCTGCTTTCCGTCAATAATCTTCTCCCGGTCAACAATCCCCACAGCAAATCCGGCCAGGTCATAGTCCTCCTCCCGGTACACCCCGGGCATCTCCGCGGTCTCTCCTCCAATTAACGCCGCTCCTGCTCTTTTACAGCCTTCCGCAACCCCTTCCACAATCCCTGCCATCTTCTCGGCATGGAGTTTTCCGCAGGCGATATAATCCAGGAAAAATAAGGGTTTTGCTCCCTGACAAAGGATATCGTTCACGCACATTGCCACACAGTCAATCCCTGATGGTCTTATGTCTATCGAGCTTCTGCGCGAGTACAACCTTGGTGCCCACACCATCTGTACCGGACACCAGAACAGGATGGGAAAGCTTCTCCTCTTCCAAGGAAAACAGCCCTGAAAAGCCCCCCAAATCCGATAACACACCGGGAGTATAGGTCTCCTTGATGAACTTCTTAATCAGCCCCACCTCTTTATAACCCCTGCTCTTTGTCAACTCCCGCCTCCTTATAGCTTAGTGCCATACCGCCTCCTCTTGGAAAAATATCCACTCCTGTAAAAATATTTTTTTCATAATAGCCCTTATTGCCGCAACAATCTTCCAGCCCCTTAAGACTCAGATAATAGAGGCTGTCACAGCCGATATAGTCCCGAACCTCTTCCACAGTCCTGTTATAGCCGATAAGCTGCTCATTTTTTGGAATATCAATGGCATAAATATCGTCGGAAACTACCTCGGGACTAGCAATCCGAATATGAACCTCTTTCGCCCCGGCATCCTTTAAGATCTTGATAATCCACTTCATAGTCGTCCCATGAACGATGGAATCATCCACCAAGATAACTCTCTTATCTTTCAGATTCTCCTTTATAGCATTTAACTTAATCCTGACACTGCTGACTCTCTCTTCCTGCGTGGGTTTAATGAAGGTTCTTTGAATGTAGCGATTCTTCAAAATCCCATCCACAAAGGGAATCCCCGATGCTTTCGCATAGCCTTTTGCGGAAATTAATCCGGAATCGGGAGAGCTGATAACGATATCCGCCTCTGTCGGACACTCTTGAAAGAGTCGTTCTCCCATCTTATATCGTGCCTGATAAACGCTCACACCATCGATAATGGAATCCGGACGGGCGATATAAATCATCTCAAAAAGGCAGAGATGATGGGGTTTTTGCGAAAAACGATGAACGGAATAATCCCCTCTCTACAAGAATCATCGCTCCGGGCTCTACATCCTCTAAAAAAATTCTGCATTCATCGCATCCAAGGCACAACTTTTCGGAAACGGCAATGAAGGTATCCTTCAGCTTCCTGAGACACATCGGTTTTATGCCGTAAGGATCTCTGGCAATCAGCATTTTCCTTTCATCAATGTAGATCAGATTATAGGTTCCCTTTAGACTTTCTATATAGTCCTGAAAGCTCTCCAAAGGACCGTTTATTTTATTCACGAGTTCGCAGAAATTAAAATTCCGATTTAAGATGGTGCCGTCCAGGGCAATCATAGAATTGCCATGGTCTGTCTGATACACAAAGGGCATCATCGGCTCATATTTGGTATTGTGGGAAAAAAAGATACTTCACAAAACCGATGCCGGAAGAGCTGCTAATATCTTCGATAATCTGTTGATTCAATACCTCCGAAACCAAACCCTTCCGCTTTAATTCACAGACCCTCTGCCCCTCCATGGTGGTGATGCCGAAGCCCTCCTGTCCTCTGTGCTGTAAGGCATAGAGTCCCACCTCCAGAAGGTCGGTAATATCGTTCTTTTTATCAAAAGAGAAAATGCCGCACAGTCCGCTCACACTCTACCTCCTAGAGACAAACCCGTTCATTCATTTCCTGAACGGATTGTTTCATTTCTTCCTTATACAGTCTTAACTTTTCTCTTAAATCCGGGTTGGACAGAGCCAGCATCTCTATAGCAAGAATGGCTGCATTCTCCGCTCCGTTGATGGCAACGGTGGCAACCGGAACACCCTTTGGCATCTGCACTGTACTAAGCAGAGCATCCATACCGTCTAGGCAGGAGGACTGGACCGGTACACCAATCACGGGTTTGATGGACAATCCCGCAAGCACACCGGCGAGGTGTGCCGCCTTTCCGGCAAAGGCAATGATAATATCAATCTTATTCTGCTCCATACTCTCTACGTAATCCAAAACAAGATTCAAAGAACGATGGGCTGAAATCACACGACATTCATAGTCCACGGAAAAATCCTTCAAAACAGCTGCAGACTTTTTTACAATTTCTTCATCAGAAATACTTCCCATAATCAAAGCAACTTTCATACTTCTCCTTTCAAAACGGTATTCTGAGCAAAATTACACGATACTTTTTAGGAACAATAAAAGAACTGTAAAAAGAGAGCTCGAACAGTCTTTTGTACAGGCCTTCTCGGGAAGGACTCTCGATATTGACCTGTACAGGAGAAAACTGTTCCTTCATTTCCTCTTTTATACAGTTCCTTTTTCCAAATACGAATATATCTTTAAGGGCTCTACATAGCTGTCTCCGTCAAAAACACGCATATTTCCGCCGGATAGTTCATCGATTAGAATCACTTCTCCATTGTGCCGTCCAAATTCCAGCTTAATGTCATAGAGCGTCAGCCCCTTTTTCGCCAGATCCTCTTTAATGATTCCGGCTATCTGCTTTTGTCTTTTTCTTTCAGCTCTTTGTACTCTTCCTTCGTAAGAATCCTGGAGCATGTCCAAGGCATCCTTAGAAATCGGCGGGTCATTTCTTTGATCATCCTTTAAGGTAACTTCTACGAAAGTCCCTGGGAAGCACGGTTTTGTCCTCTATGTATGCCCCTGTACCTGCGGATGAAAAGAGCCTGTTGCAATAAAGCGGGCAATGACCTCCAGTCCTTTCCAAAGACCTCACAGGGGCAGTACGGTCATGGTATTTTCCGCCACATCTGCATCCACATAATGTGTCTTCACGCCGTTCTTTCTTAAGAGCTCAAAAAGTACTTACTGCACTTTAAATCCTCTTTTCCAACCCCTCAATGGTCAGGGCAACGGCATTTGCCCCCGGATCAAAAAAACGCCGTTCTCTCCGGTGACATCGTCTTTAAACTTTAAAAAACCAGATTGCCGTCTTCCAGTTTAAAAACATCCTTCGTTTTTCCGGTGTAAATCTTCTGCATAAATTCCTCCTTAAACTCACTGAAATGGTTCTCCAGAATAATGAAGCCTCGGAAGCAGGCTTCAAGTGAAACCTGCCTCCGGGGCTTTTTATCCCTAAGGTGTCATACTGCCGCGCAGTATGTGTATCGCTCGGACCAGCTTGACCGGAACCCTAGATACACTTTCTCTCGTGATTTATTCTTGGGAATTAGTTCGAATTACGCCATCATCAAACACCATCTCTGTTCTTTTTGTCAAGAGAATTTACAAAAAAATTTTTTTACCACCCAAGGAAAGAACTTGAATGATTTCTTCATTCATATACTCATACGATTTCCACTTTTTCCTCACTACAATGTAAGTAAGCTTGGGCATAAAGTTGTTTGATTTTGTCCATAATAATTTTAGGAGTAAAGCATGTTGCATCAAGAATACTTTTGATTTGTGACCGAAATCATCTGATGCGCGACAATATTTCGTAACTCTTCCTCCACTTTTTCGTAATTCCCCTGCAATCTCTTTTACATTCTCATCTGAATGGTATGCCTGAATTAATGCGAGGAGATGAGTAGAATAAACTGTAGCACGCCTCGCATCTAAACTGACTGCCCCACTCGTTAGAGCCTTGAATATTTTTTGTTCCTGTATTGTATTTCCGTTTCTCAGTACTTTCCACCTTCCAAGTCTGTGGTTTTTTCTTACTATGCAAATGATTTAAATAGTTTGAAATTGGTAACTGAAGGTCCTTCTCTATAATTTGAAAAAACAAGTCCCAAATCACCGGCGTCAAGGAGCGAATAAAGCCATCATAGTCTCCACGAGAGAGCTTCAATTGCATTTGCAAACAATACTCAAAAACCAAGAACGCCTTTTCTTCTTTTTTTCCTCCCTTATTAAGCGGAAATTGGAAAAGCCCTTTATTGTTTTGAATAAATTTCTCTACACTCTCTATATCCAAAAGACTTCTTTGTAATGCCATTTTTAAAAAAGGCAGATATCTAGCGCTTCTCTCTCTTGGCAAAGCTTCTGCCAAAGTCAAAGCTCCCTTATAATCATACTCTTTAATTAGCCTTATTATCTGATTTTCTTGAATTAATCTTGCAAAATCCGGAAGCAATACCTCTGTGCAGCGGTTTTCAAATTCTTCTAAATTATCGATATTATTCTCCCACGCTTCTTCCAGTGAAAATCCATGATGGCTATGCTCATTCATTTTCTTTTCCGGAGTAAAAACTTGGATTGCTGTGCATCGTAAATCCTGTAATAACTGCATGCTTAATAGACAACCTTTCATTGCAGGAGTACCTGATGACACATTGAATAAAAGTTGATCCTCTTGCCCTAAGGTTTCCATAACATAATGAATCCACTCTGGAAATTCCTTATAAAAAGTATTAAAAATCCTGCACTTCCGATAGGCTCTCTCGCTCAATCAGTTCTACTTTAAGATCTCCAATCTGATAATACTCAAGCACTGCTTCATTCCTGCATTTCCGTTCTAAAGGTTTTAAGCATTCTTCATTTTTTTGAATAACTTGCTTTTTCTCTGCCCCGCAGATAAGAACCTTCATTTTTGAATCTGCTCATAGAGCAAGTGTAACGATTTAATATAGCGATTATCTTCCTATGGTACTGCAAGATTTCTTTGGACATAAATAAAACAATTCGATTCGGACGATAATTCCTCACAATATGCAAGATAGCCCCATCTTGATAATTTACATTTGATAAGGGATCCGTCCCTCCAACAGGAGAAAATAAAACTATACTCATAAAATTACTACCTCTTCATTTTTCAATTTCTGATTTTGACCAAAGAGAAGCACTTCCCCATAGCCTGTCATTCGGTAAATGCGAACACTATCCTCACCAGAATCGATTAACTTTGGAATTTCTTTTTCTAACTTCTCTAATAATTTCTGTCCACCAGCGCTTCAAAAGAAGACTTTTGGATGCGCATCCCATAGCCATTTAATAGTTTTGCAAATTTATTTCTTCTTTTGTTATTAACAATATCATAAATAATAAGTACAAATATCTTTTTTGTAGATTGCTGCTCTTCCGTATTCCAAAAAAATAATTTTCCATTTTGCTCTGCCACCGCTCTTTTAATCTCAAAATCACTGAATATAGATGGGCTCATACAAAGTAAAATCATTTTCTTCCAAAGCTTTTACAAATTGATTCACCTGTAATTCTATGGCTCTTCGAAAACTAATAGAATAGTCCACATAGCTTAAGTATTTTTGATCTGTACGCAATTTCTTTTCCAGACGATCTATGTAAAGCTTGAATGCGTCTTTTTCCAAGAAAATCCCTCCATCTTCGCCTTTATAGAAGTCATCAGATTTTATCTCGTGTCCATTCAACAAACTCATAGCTAGGGAATCAATCAAAACAGCCCTCCATTCTTCCATCAAATCACTGGCTAAAGTTGGATGTTTTTCTCGGTCTTGATGTAAGACTCCAAAGTAGGGATTCAACCCTTTCCCCTCGATTTTTCCATAGATTTCATTTAGTATGATGGCATATCCCAAACTAATCAAAGAATTAAACGGGTCCTTAGGGGGTCTTCGATTACGACCTTCAAAGTAAAATTCCCCATCAATAAGTTTTCCCAAACAAGAAAAATAAATACGTGCTGCCGCCCCCTCATATCCCATCAATTCTTCTATCTTTTTACATTGCTCTACTTTTTCCAAGATCCTATTCATCCCTTTTAAATCTTCTTCCAGATTCATTTCTTTGTATCTGTTGTAACGTCTGACCATTACCATCTGATTTGAGATTTTTCCCGAAACAAGTCTTTTGCTTAAACCTAAACAAAAATCCACAGACATTGCAGTCTGTAATCGCTGCCTTTCTACATGAACATGATTTGTAGAAGACAGTCTTCCATAATAAGCTCCTGTAGTTGAAAAAAAGCCAACAGTGACACCTCTTTTTAAACATTCTGTCATACAAGCAGTAGATACTTGTATTCTGCCAAAAAGCTCTATAGACTCCAAAGGCTCTATTGGCAAGGTCTTGACCATACCGTCCTTATATTTTATTTGCAAACGATTTCCTTCAACCCCTACTACGGCACCCTGCTCACAGATGTACACGTAGCTCATTGTATCCCTCCTTTTTTGAGTAATGAGTTAGTAACTAACAATTTTTCTCTGCGCATTTATGCTGACTCTAGTTAATTTATTTCAGTATAGCACGGAGAGTAAAGCTTCGTCCCCTATGGGTATCTTCTTTATTTCCTTGTAGCATATGCCACTAGTAAAGCTGGATAAAAATTAGTTTCCGTCCCCTTTAGGGATCTTCTTTATTTCTATGAAATAAAAGCTATATCAATGCGAGATATGCGGAACGTTTCCGTCCCCTTTGGAGATCTTTTTATTTCTATGCGTGGCACTTTGCACAGGGTATAAGCCATTTGGGTTTCCGTCCCCTATGGGGAACTTTTTATTTCTATCCTTCGGGATGATTGCACCTTTACGGATGAAAGCGGGTTTTCGTCCCCTATGGGGTTCTTTTTATTTCTATTATGAAGACTGGAAGAAAAGCAAGTTGGACTTACGAGTTTCCGTCCCCTAGGGGGATCTTTTTATTTCTATGAAATAAAGCTATATCAATGCGAGATATGCGAACGTTTCCGTCCCCATAGGGATTCTTTTTATTTCTATCACTGATGGCATTACTGGAAGAAAGGCAATTATTCCAGAGTTTCCGTCCCTAGGGGGATCTTTTTGTTTCTATCGTGTCGGTGAGACTCCGGCAGAGTATATCCCTCACACTGTTTCCGTCTCCCCTACGGGGATCTTTTTATTTCTATTTATATGAAATTCACAAGTAAAGAAGAAGTCAGAGAAGCAGTTTCCGTCCCCTATGGGGATCTTTTTATTTCTATCAATGAAAAATAGTCATCGTACAAATAGTCTTACTGTTTCCGTCCCTTATGGGGATCTTTTTATTTCTATAAAGTAACGGTTTTTCGGTTCTTCTTAGCACTCTGGTTTCCGTCCCCTTTGGGGAGTTTTTATTTCTATTGAGCAATCCGGTTTATACTCATGCAGTGCTTACTGCTTTTTCCGTCCCCCATGGGGATCTTTTTATTTCTATTAAACATCACTGTAAGAAGCGTACAGAAGTATTGCAATGGTTTCCGTCCCCTATGGGAATCTTTTTATTTCTATTAAGTCCGGATAAAGTTATTAAACTATGGTGTGAAGTTTCCGTCCCCTATGGGGATCTTTTTATTTCTATCCTATAACAAGAAAGGTCCACCTTGGGAATTATGGGTTTCCGTCCCCTATGGGGATCTTTTTTTGTTTCTATTGGTGAGGATGCATTCAATAAAACAATTCAATTTGCGTTTCCGTCCCCTATGGGGATCTTTTTATTTCTATCGCGACGCTTACTTTACCTATCAAGAATTGCTTTCATTGTTTCCGTCCCTATGGGGATCTTTTTATTTCTATATTTTAACGGAAGAAACGTAATGTTTACTTTATTGGGAGTTTCCGTCCCCTATGGGGATCTTTTTATTTCTATGAAAAACGGCTTTAATTTACTACCATAATATGAAGTTTCCGTCCCCTATGGGGATCTTTTTTATTTCTATGTAAACCACCAAAGCTTAATGTTGGCAAGAAATCAGTTTCCGTCCCTATGGGGATCTTTTTATTTCTATTTAAATGCAGACAAAGATTTCATTCCGAAACAAATAGAATTTCCGTCCCCTATGGGGATCTTTTTATTTCTATAAGAAAAATCTTTATTATTCTTATATTGATAAAGATAAAATTTCCGTCCCCTATGGGGATCTTTTTATTTCTATACTTTGATACAATGGGTGCAAAATATAAAATAAAATTTCCGTCCCCTATGGGGATCTTTTTTATTTCTATTCCTGTCCTATGGAAACCTTACCGGGCTTAGAGAAAACCTGCACTTTGCGGTGCAAAAAGTTTTCTCCGGTAAAATCAGGGGATTTGAAGCTGTTAAACTGCTCTCTCCCCTGATTTTATGCCCTGCGGCGCAAAACTACGATTCTACTAGTTCTATCTTCCCATCCCTTGATCATAAGTATGATTTGACTGAGGGAAGATTGGTGTTGTTCTGGGAGAAACACCCAGCTCTTTATCCCTATCATGATGATTTCTAAAATTTTTCGCTAGTATTGCACTTACAAAATCCAAGCCTTCTTCTTGTAAAAGGGGATAGCTGGCTGTTTTCGTACAGTAGCCGGCACCACCTCCAAGCCATACAATTCCCTTTTTCTAAAATGGGGCGTTGAAAATGCTTATAGTGGTAATAATAACATTGCTCATTAAAATAATCCAACGCAGCTAAAATCGTATCTAGGGAATAGGGGAAAACTTTCGAATCTAAGATTAAATCAAAATAAATCTCAGTTCCCGGCCGTAATACCTCCCTAAACATCGAGATAGAATTTGTTTCTTCGTTATTGTATCGAGAAATACTAGAATCTCTTCTCGAATTTTTCTGAGAATAAATCCACCTTTTGAGCAAGGTCCAAATCCTTTAAGGACAAGGGCTGACTATCTCGTACTAGAAGTCCACGAAGGATAGAGCAAACGGCATTCCTTTGATTTTCCATTCTAATCCCATTCCTTAGCTCCAGCTGATGAAAGACTAAAGCCTCCAGTTCTACCGATTCCTTTCGCAAGTCTCGCTTTCCAACTGCTATACTTTCCTTCTTTGCTTTGCTAAGTGTATATTGTATTTGTTGCTTGTCTATCTTTCGGTAAAGAAACATCCCTTCTTCGTCACTACCCTCTATTTTATTTCCGAGAAGATAGGCTAAAAGTGCTGTGCGAATCATTCCTTTAATGCTTGAGCTGGAACATAAGGCCTTCCATTTGCATCTTTTACAAAAGAATGGATTTCCTTTAAGCTTGTATCTTCTCGTTCCGTGATATCGTAATCATAGCTTTTCCAACTTTCCCAAATTTCTTTAGAAATATTCTCTTTTTGTAAAAATGAAAATATATCTTTACTATTATCCTCATCCTTATGACCTTTCTCTGGACTAAGAATGTATTCTTGAAAGCGACCAAGTTTTCCTTCTTGCTCTAAATAAGAATAGGTTTTTGTGGCATCCAGAACATATACTCTGTTATTTTGTTTATCATAGATATATTCAATTTTCTTTAATTTTTCCCATCTCCCACATGAATCGGTCCAAGAGCCGTAATCTTTCATTCTGTATCGTTTTTAAATAGGAGTCATTTTATTTTCTTCTATCTTAGGATTCATAATCATATCTCCATAAAGACCGCTTTTCCATAACGGTAAACCGGATGATTTCCCCCATCCGATACATCAAAGACATCCCCTGAGAAAGGCTTCTTAAAGCAGGAGCCGGCTTGAAAACTGTAAAAATCTTTTTTTCTTCTTTGTTCTTTTGCATAGCTTTCAGAGTATATAAAACCGGAGCGCTTTTTGGAGTAGATAAGACGCATCTTTCAAGATATTCTCCAGATCTTCCGCTGTCTTAGCCATAGCAGAGGAAAGAAGTAGAAAGTCCCTTTCTTTGGTCTTTTTTATCGGATATTCGACTCTAGCGGAAGATAAATCATCTTCTTTAACTTCTCCGGCTAATTTGATTTTTTCTGCCATTTTCTCTCCAAGGACTCCTGCTGTAATGCTGAACTTTCCCTTTCCGGATGCTCTTTTTCCTCCGATTCCGACATAGGAAAGAGATTCCAGTAAATCTATAAGGAAATCTTCTACCTCCTCATCTTCTGTAGAAAAAATACAGTAAAGTCCCGCATCCTCAGCAAATTGGAATTGTTCTACTCGATAAGGTAGGTTGTCCTCATCCTCCAAGATGCGAACCATTTCCTGACTGAAAAAAGAACCGAAGTTTTGTTTCTTAAGCTCTTCCAAAGGGTCCAGTCTACCTTCTAAATAGTCGGAAAGCGAGTCCATGGAAAGGTACTTTAACTTTTTGTAGGCTTTTTTAAGGATAGAATGTTCCTTCTCTCTCCCCTCTTCCTCTCCCCTTTCTACCGGACACATAGGTTTGGGCAAAAAGTAGCAATATTCCTTCTTTCCTTTACTTCCATCTTGCTTCACAGAATAGGGGAAGGCATCGGTAAATAGTAGCTTTTCCTCTTGGACATACTCTAAAAGAAGCTTTTCTTTCCCTTCTTTCATTGCTTCCAGAAAAAGAGCGGAAAACAGGGTGTCGGCAGAAAAGCACATCTCCCCATCTTCCAACTTACTTTTTCCAAAGTGCACCGGAGTAGAAAAGTTAAATCGTATAATACTATGATTCATTTTCCTCCTCCAATGCTATTAATTGATCGTTTAATTGATCCGCATATTTTTCCAAAGCTTCGTCTCCGTAAACCAAGCCTGCACTTAAGTTACAAAACCGAACTTGTCCATATCCTCTGGTTCCGCTTCCTCCAAGATAGTCCAGTTCTAAAAGCTTCATGCCGTCAATAAGGCTTTGGAAGTCTTTCAGAATCCACTCTTCCTCTGACCCTTGATAATATTCCGAGCGCTTCTCCTTCTCTCTGTCTGTTGTATCCTTTAATTCATAAAGTAATTTCAAGTTAAACTGCGTTCCGGGAATTACTCTTTCTAATTGTCTTGGATTTGCCACAGCGGTAAGTCTATTAATACTATTTTCAAATTTTACCTCTACCGGGCTTTCCAGACTATCCTGCTCCGCCAAGAACAAATCGGAAAATATCAATCTGCCTACACGAACATTTCCATTTTTAGCGGAACCGAAAAAGCCGTAAGATTCCCTCTTCATCTTCATCCATATTTCCGCTGATTTTTTGATTTCTTTGTCTCGCCAAAAGGCTTCTCATCTTTCCCTTTAAGCTACTTCCGGGAATCATAGGTTGGTTATCTCTACTATTTCTCACAACAGGAGAGTCCACTGCTCCAATAGCCGCAAAACTGGAGGCTCCTCCAATATGAAGCCCCGTAACCACTTCCAGCTTTCCTTCAATTAAAATCTTTCCGTACATAGTATTCTCCTTTATCCCCAAGGTGGGGTGAATTATCCTGACTTTATAATCTCATCGAAACGTAAATCTATCGTCCGTATTTTCGTATTCTAGCGGTAAAGAAGCTTTTAACTATCTTTTCCTCCGAAAAAGCGATGAAAGGCAACCAACGATTCTAAATACTTATGAACTAGCAAAAACGACCTTTTTCTCCTAAATTTTGTAGCTCAGCCGGCATCTCTTTTTGCCCTTCTAAAAGCAGAGCTTTCTAATATCCCCTTTTAAATTCATAAATAAAGAGGATTTAAGGAAGAAAGTCTTAACAGTTTTTCTCTTCCGGCTCCATAGTAACAATGCATGATAAGTTCTCGAATCTTAGCTTTTTATTGCCTCATCTAGCTCCTTATTATGAGAAGATAATTTATCTTTTTCCCCAAAATGTACAACATTATAAATATCTGACATATTCGCAAGAATATTTCTAATTTGAGACACAGAGACTGTATCATCTTTTTCAGGGAGTTTTTCATGAGGTTTTGAATCACTTTCTCAGCATGTTCTAAATAGTTCTCCTCTGTAACCCAAAACTCTACTTCTTTTTCTTCCGGTCGTGGAAGCGAATTATTTTTTTAGAATGATTTACATTTCATTATTTCCCACATTTGATGCTTGCCTATGCTCTCCTCTTTTTTCACCGGCTTTCATATACTCCATGTTGTTCCCTCCTCCTGAATATTCTTTTTGTTTAAAGCTCTCTGAACTTTTCTTTTTAGCATCTATCGCCTTCCAATCAATATCCTTCATTTCCTCTCTGATGCTTGAAAGATCCATATCCCTTCTCCTTTTTTTCTTCTGGTTATTTTCTTTTATTTCTTTTTCCGGCATTTTGTGCCGGCTTCTAGCATCGGCATCCTTTGTTTTTTAGCTTTTTGCTCTCGTTCTCTAATCAAATATACATAAAGATAAATCGCAAGAATCAGTTCATTTCTTTCTTTTTCCCAGGGAGCCCAAGTATAAACAGACTGCGCAAAGTCTTGATACAAGCTTTGCATATTTTCTCCCTTATCCTTTGGCTCCATTCGGGAAAGGTAGTAGGCTAATTTGGCTCGATTAAAGCCTTTCCCTTTCCTGTCTCGGGCCTCTCTAAGCATTTCCAAGAGCCGATACAAAAATACCTTTCCATAATCATGAGTACTCCGGAAAAAAACGCTCAATCTTCTCATACTTCTCTCCCAGTACCGTGGTTCTAAATTGTGTAAAGGAATAGCTTTCTTTCTCTTCAAAAAGGCAAATTCCATTCTTTTTTCTCTAAGTTATGCGTTTTCGGATTTGTCCATTCAACTCGCTTTGCACTATCTTCCAATTCTCCGGTTTCCACTGCCATCCTATGAATAGGAAAGCTAGGAGAATAAAATCCTATGCCGGCGGAGAAATGTAATTTTCCTCCGGTAAATCTTCTGAAGGCTTCCTGTAAATCCAAAGCCACGTCAATGACATCATTCCATGCTCCCACCAGAAATACATCATCTCCCCCGGAATATACCACTGCAATACTTCTTTTCTCTTGTTTCTGTACCGGCTGATTCTCTTTATCCTCTTTCCAAAAGCCTTCATCGAAAAATGTCTTTCGACTATTTGTTTCTTTTTTGCATCCTCTCTGCCAGCAGCAGCTTTTCCGAATTCTTCAACTTCCTTATAAAAAGTGATAGAGCTCTTTCTTTGTTCCTGAAATTTACTTCCTTCATCTCCTTGAATTACCTTCTTAAGATAAAGCTTTAAAGAAAAGAGATAATTGCCTGGACAGGGTGGAGGTTCTGGATAATGTGTTAAACCGACCTCCCAGCTCCGGATTTCGGAATCCGCTTACAAAGCTTGCTCCCAAATCATCCACATCCGCTCTCAGTACCGATAGTCTCTCTATCCCCTTGGCACTCTTGGCAAGGCTTTGGAAGGTTACTGTCCTGCTTTCTTCATCCAATTCCTCCGACTCTGCATAGTCCGCTATCCAAAGCTTGGTGCTAAGCTTATTTCCCGTCTTATACTCATTTTTGATATAGGAACGAACATAGGCTTCATCTTTCATCCACTTGATTAGTTCTTTTTCTTCCTCTACCAGAAGAAGTCTGTTGGAAGGCAGGGGCAGATACTGCTCTTTTTTTAAGCTTTTAATAGCTTTGGCATTTTCCAATTTTTCCTGATCCAAGATGATAAAGCTGTTCTTCTTCTCCTGAAAAAGGGCTTTTGCAAAGCTCTCTAAGGCTCGACAAATAGGGCAAGCCTCTCCTCTATGATCGGGAAGTGTCTCCACATTCTCCATGCGATGGCAGATACTACATTCCCTTCCTCCGGAGGTCTTCCCTTGATTTAAGCTTAAAATATCTTTTGCTGTATACCTGGCTCTCTTTTGTTTACTAATTTCCTCTGAGACTCTTCGGTAAAGTGCTGCATAGGACTCCGTATTACCGGCATCCTTATTACATAGGACATTGGCACTACATTCCGCATAGCCGTCTGCCATAAAAAGAGAAATATCAAATTTTTTCAAAAACCACTGGTTGAGTTCCGCCTTAAAGGACTTTAGGCTTGTCTTTATTTTTTCCGTATTAGGAAGAAGCAGATAGGCATGCCCTCCCCCCTGATACAGCAACGAAGCTCTGGATAAGCTAAGCCGTTCCAAAAGCTCATCCATCACATGCTCCATCATGATTTCCAGATAAAAGCTTCTGGCTCTTAAGCCCTTTAAAGCGCCTTTACTGCTGATGGTGTAAATAAAGGACTGAATTCCGGATACATCCATGGAATACAAAAGAAAAGAAGGGGTATCCCAAGCCTTCTCTACCTGTTCAAACACATAGGATTTATAATCGGAAATATTTTTCTCTTCCAAGTATTGGAATAAACACTCAGAAAATGCCGCTGTCAGCTTTAAATGGTCATAAAGAGAAATATCCTCTTGCTCCTGCACTGCTGTAGACGAAGGGATAAAGGATAAATTTGCTTCCAGTAAGGACAAAAGAGAGGAAATGTATTCTTCCCTAATTTCCATTCCCCTTAAATTCTCCCGAAGATTTCTTTTGACCTCTGTATAGAAAATTTCATCATTTTCTCTTTGACAAGCTGCTCTGTTTTCCGGATAGGGAATAGGATTCTCCGGATTTAAAATTTGTCGAACAAAATGCCAATTTCCTTCTTCCTCATTATCTTTACTTACGCCATTAAAGACCTTAAATACGGAAGCCAAAGGAACAGAGCTATCAAAACCGAATTTTTGACTTTCTCCTTCGTTTTCCTTATCTCTTCTGTCTGCTGCGGAGGCCATATTATCTGCGATATAGCTTAGATAGGCTAAAGAATCCGGGGCTAAATCTTTCGCCCTCTTTAATGCGGCACCATGATGATAACGTATACAATTTAGGATTTCCGTTTCTTCCGTCCAGCGAATGGCATCATCCTTAGCTCTTCCATCCCCTTCTGCGGAAGAATTGCCGTCAAGAGAAGCTATAAAATCTCCCCGATTTTGCTATGGGTTCCTCCCTCTCCACCGGCTCGTTGCACTGCTTTTCCAATGTCATGCAAGAGACTTCCGTAAATTAGTTGGACTTGTCGCTTTTCCATACTCATTCCTCTCCGTTGGTTTTTGTTTTATGTTTTTGTTTCATGATCTTTGTTTTATGTTTTTGTTTCATGATTTTGGTTTTATGATTTTGCTTTATGACTTTTCCTTTTTAGAGTCATTTTCCTCCAGAAGCTTTAAGGCCCCCATTCCTAAAGCAGTCTTAATACCTACTCCGGAATATTCTCCGAAGCGAAATAAAAATCTGGCAAAATTACATAAAGCCTGCGTCCCCTTCATTTTCAAAGTCAGTGTTCCGGTAAATGCAGGAAGCTTATGCCCTTCCAAATAAAAGACCGTACTTCGTAAATGATACTGACTTACCAAAGCATCCTCCACCAGGGCATTCAAAGTTTCCTCATCCTCGCCCTCTTCCCCAAAGCCTGCCTCATCATACTTATGCATGAGATTTTTGAATAAAAAGCCGTAAGTCAGGATAATGGATATAGTTTCCATTTTGCTTAAAACAGGTCGGGCTTAAAAATTGCAGGGAAATGTAAGGATTCGCCTTTTTCTGTATAAAAAGGCGGAGGTCAGCTGCTGAAAGGGAAAATTCTCATAATTTTTTCCACTATTCTCCCATGAATTCCCTGCTTTTTCAGGGTGAATTCCTGTAAAAAGCAAAGATTTCTTGATAATATCCTCCACGATTTCTTCTGTAAAGGCGGTGACCACCCAATAATTTCCCTCTTTAGAAAGCTCCAAATGTTGAGTATAGGGGCTGTAAGCCTCCACTATGTAGCCTTCCCGCCAAATCTTCGTCGATAAGCTCCATTAAAAGCCCATGAAAAAGAGAGGACATCCCCATAGATAGCCTTTCTTCTGTCTCCAACTTCATCCGTAATCGTGCCAGTACCATCTTCCGTCCTCTCTTCTTACGTGATCTTCTAGATTATTCAAGCTTTTCCAGTTTTTCGTAGCTGTGCACAGTTTTTCTATTTTTGTATTTTCTAGTCTATCTTTCATCTCTGGTTCTTCTTGTCTCTTATGTCCTAAATTCCTCAAAGCTCACTCCATTCTTTCTCTTTACCCTGCACCAAGGCCTTCTCCCCCATAAAGGAATAGGCCTCTTTACCAGCATGCCGCCTGTAGCCAATAGTCTGCCTGACTGCTTCCCTCCGGGCATATTGGGCAGCTTATCCTCAATTCTGTGGACTGTACAGCTGTCCGCTGGTGTTAAAGAGCGACTAAAGGTGGATACGACTGCCCTTCACATCATGGATTTCCTTGGTGTTGTTTTGCTCCTTAATCGGACGCTTTTCAAAAGAAATATTGTGAGGCCTTTACCTCCGCCTTTTGCAGGCACCGCAACGGCTCAGTAGCTCAAATACGTGTATTCATGGGTTTTCCTTTTTCTGTTTCTAGACTTTCCTACTAAGCCACTGCTCTTTAATAAAGATATCTATATCTTCGAGCAGGCATTTTTCCCAAACGCTTCCACGATGACAGTTTCGTATAAATCATAAATCAGCTTGCTCGAGTCTGCCCCATCCCATAGAGCTTTAAAATATCACTTGCTGCTTTTGAAATCTGCAAAGTATCTTTCCAAAGATAAAATAAAAACTCCTTCTTTACTCATTTTCTGCACCTCTGATATATTGCGAGTTACGAGAGATTTTCCGGTAATCATTTTACTTTTCCCACATTTCCGTACAGAATGCAGGACTAAGGTGTATACCTCATGTACCTAATGCATGGTAGCATTTTGATGGGTTTCGAGAACAAAAGTGAACGAATGGCTTGTACCATCCTCCACGTTCCGTAATGCCCATTTTACTCAGAAAGTACCTGATTCCATCGAAAGAAATCCCTTTCGTCTGGCACTCATATGTCGCCGCAACTGCTCACTCCCTTCAAACGTAGCAGCCACTTTCTCCATCGTCCTTTATTTACTGTGTGAAGGGGAAATGAACATCCTCTCCTTCACTTTGCTACAGCTGCTTGCACTCTTCGCGAAAACTCAGTCCGTATTCTTTATTTCCGGAAAATCTCACCCCTGCTCTTTAAAAGCTTTCCCAGGTGCTGCGCCAATGTCGCTGCGGGCGTGAGATATTGGCATTCTTCTCCCGCGGTATAGGGTTATGCACATGCAGCGTGTTGCGTCATAAACACTAAATCTCTCCGCGTTCCGACTGTTACTGCTCAATCGCCACCCAGCATCAATGCCGCTGTGCGTAAAATTTTGTGTACGCCTGCTCTTTCAACCTACTCCAAAGGGTTCTGTGATTTGGAACTTTTCGGGCTTTCCAGCTCTTCCTTCTTCTAGCACCGATGCTGGCAGCCGTCTGCCGGGCAGAGCTGGAAGCCACGTCGGAGGAGCCAATGGTGACCACGGTGTATAAGAACTTCTGTCTGATAAACTCGAACGGCGAATTCTGCCGTCTGCGGGCTTAATATACTCCTGCGTAAGGTGATGCTGCCGTCTACGGAAGGCTCTCAAAAGGCCGCTGTTGACATAGGCCTCAGCTCTTCACTCTTTCAAAAGCTGCACCCCAAAGCCCTTTCCTGCACGCTATATGCTTGGTAACTGGCAAGGGAGGCCATTGGCTGTGCTGCCTTCCAGAATCTGATCGCGATCCTAAAACCGCGCCACGGTATCTGGGGTGGATCTCATTTCCTCTAGGCACAGGTACTGCTTTACCTGCTGGATTTCCAGATTGATGGCACCTAAAACCGTCTACCACCTGCAGCCGTGTCAAAGCTCAGAGCGAGGAGCACTGCCCGTATACCCGGAAGCGCATAGCGGTGGGCCCTCTGGTATGGAGGCTGCAGACATACGGTTGTAGAACACTCCCTCGGAGGTGCCTCCACCAACTCAGGATTCCCTTGGATACCTCCCATAGCTCATAGGGAATCTTCTTTTGCAGCCACTTTGCAAATGCTGGGTCCATTCCAGACTTTTCTGTGGATTATCTATGCCTCTTTCTCTGCCATATTACTTCACTTTCAGTACCTATTCATAACACTTTCGTCAGATGATCTCATGCATAATCGGCCAGAGTGTTCCTTCCTATAGGTTCCTTCAGCGCTGCATTAGCAAACAAGTTCCTTGCCTGCTGCATTCTCCGCCTCATATGCTATCTTTCTACTTTTTCCGCATTTTCTGCTGTCCAGCATAGCCACTCGCACCAAGCCTCAGTCCCACTACATTCAGAGCGGTTCTTCCTGCATTTGCAAAGAAGTCTATGGACAATATCAAGGCTACACACCTTCCACAGGAAGTCCCAGCTGGGAGCTAGCGCCAGGTAAAACACACAATGGCTCCGGAGTGGAATGGACGCCGCAGTTTTCCGATCGAGCTGAGAGGAGAGACGGTAAACGAGTAAGGCCTTGGTCGTGAAAGTAATGCCGCAAGCATTTGCCAAGAAAACACTTGCCAAGGCAAAATGCACTGCTGGCTCCTTTCCAGATTAAAGGAGTAGCCGAGGAAGGTACCACGAAACGTTACCGCCTCATCGTCAGCCTTCCTTCTTTAAACGCGCTTCAAAAGTGGGGTAAAACCACGCTGGAGCCGCCGGACACTAAAGGCCAGAGTCGCAAATCTCCGATACTCTTGATAAGCTTTACATGGTTTACCTTATATAGAATAGCAATAACAGGGAAGATTACAAGTGCCGAAACTTGCCGTAGCTAAGGTACATTCCCAGGACAAACTGTCCGAGGTCACCAGCTTGTCCACTCCCGGTTGTTGCCACGTCCTCGGTGATAAAGCCGAATAACGCCCACAGGGAGAGTAAAATCACCGCATCTAAAATCTTGCAAATGGCGTGCAATCCAAATCTTTGTGCCGGAAAGGAAGGCTCCTTCTTCTCCTGTCTTAGCTGTCTCTCACGCCATAGGCAGCTTCAAGAAAATGGCGAAAATCAGAGATCAGGTCATGCTCCGTACTGCAGAGCGTGCCTTGAGAGATTGAAGGAATGAGTTTAAGAAAAACTCATCAATCTTCACGCCGGTGGCACACCCATCCAAACTGGCACCTGCCTGGCCGATATTTACCCCCTGTCCAAAGCCTAAAATAATAGGAAGCTTAGAGACAAAGAGGGCTAGTGCATCCTGTGAGTCACTCATAAGAAACCGGAAGGTCTTTTCCCAGGAGCTTCTGAAATGATTCTGCCCAGTGCCTCTGCTGTTGCCACCACCACGAGGGAAGCACCAGAAGGAATAATCAACATGCTGGTAAGCCGAGATAAAGGCCTGTCCCAGAGACTGGTGAAAAGCTTGCAAATTGGGGAAGCAAATATCCTGCCGCTCCCACAATGCGACTAATCAATTGGCAAAGCTAAGGCTATCTTTTTCTTCTTTACGTGCCACCGTTCTCCTCTCCTTCTTCTCCCATACATTCCTGCTTACTACTTTCGAGTTCCTGCTTCTTCCTTTTTCTATACGCACTTTCATCCTGTTGCGCACTCACATTTCCTATAAACCTACTAATCAACTGGGACTCTCAGCTATAGCATGTGTGAGACCTTCCTGCTAATTCTTATTTCAAATGTTTTAGTTATAAATTTCATCTATATCAGGCTTTTTCACCTTATATAATTTCTGCAAAAATTTTGTATCCACATAGCCATTTTCAAGTAATTTTGCTAGTAATCTAGGTAGTTATGCCAAACACATTATTCTTTGGAGCAAGACGAGGAGGCTCCTTCTCCCTCTATGGAAAGGAGAAAGCAACACGATCAGAGGCAAGTTAGAGCGATTTTAAAGAAGATGGAGGAGCGGAATCTTTCAGATGATTATTACCATGACCCACGCCATTTTCGCCTTTAACCGGAAAGTGGATTCATCCCGGCGAAAAGAATGTTGCGCCTGTATATCAACACAAAGGGGTGACGAAAGCATCTGTTCGTAAACCGCGTCTTTCCTCAGGAGAGAGACCTTGGCGTTGAGATTACCCTATTTGATGATTACAGAGGTGTAGAGATTCTTCCCGTAATTGATAAGGATAAAGCCCATGGGTAATCGACAGTACCTGGCCGCACGTTTCCTTCTTCGGTTTGCAGGAGTTAAAACAGGCCTCCTAGCCGTCAACGGTTCCGTGTAATCGCCGGAACAAAGGTCTCGTCGGATGGGGACAACGCAGATAGCGAGGCTGGTGGTCGTCCTCCTGGTAAAGTAATGAGGTTATGGAGGAATTGATTCCGCCCGTACGGGCAAGGGATTAACCGAGAAGGAGTTAAATGCCGCAACCAGAGACACGTGCTGCGAAAACGCATGCCGCTCCGGCGTTTCGCTCGATCCCGCCATTACCGCTGCGGACACGGTGCGCCGCATCCTCACCACGTTACCGACGACGCGCAAGGAAGAGAAGGAGATTGCGTTATCCTGGATATCGGCGGTGTCTTTAAATGACTACTATCTCCGACGCGGCCAGAACCAAGTCTTCATTGGAGAGTCAGTGAAAGACATATGAAATCTGCAGATTGTCCGTGATGCGAACCTTCAGAGACATAGCTCTGCGCTTAAAAGCGGCAAACGATGTGCGATGTGGATTTGACACCGAGCCATATCGAGAGAAGGCTGCAGTGGTAAGTAGCACCCATGAGACAGGACATCTCCGCAGGTATCGATGATCATGGGGTGGGAACGTTTGCTCTCCGTTAATGCAGAGAGATTTATCCGAGGTTGGACGGTGACTTCTCTGGCGGGCCCGGTGTCTGATTCCTGAGGAAAATATCAGTGCGCGTAGAAGATCTGCGATCATCACCGAGGGACGGATTGCCATGTATTGAACCACTGCACCGAGATCTTCTGATTGATAAAGGAAGCAGGAAGCATCGTTATGGGAGAAATAATATAGTTTTCCCTTTGTATCGAATTTCGTATAGATTCTTTCCGGAGAGACTGTCGTAGCTTTTCCTTTATCGAATTCTGCGACTGCTCCTTAGAAGATTGGACTCTCAGAGGACTGTCGTTCTCCTCAGAGTACTGATTGCTGACTTCCCTTCATAGTATTTCCGTTAAATAGCAGCATCTCTTTGAAAGCATGGTATGATAAAAAGAAATATAATTTAAGAAAACCAGCGGTCTCAGCGGGTGAAACATGAGGACATGATATGGCAAAGATTCAAGAAGGACGCATGCCTACTTGGCCCAGGCTATGAGCGAACGTAATATCGTATTGTTGGAGAGTAGGGCGATAAAAGCCTAACAACTACCTTGCTCCTGTGGACCCGGTTCCACCCTGCACTACTTTCTGAGAGGCTTGGTGACCTGCGTGAAAAGGATGGACGTCCGGCCTGATTATGCATGACCAGCTGGGCTGCGGAAATTTCCCTACCTGGACGGGACATCCGGCTTTTGGACCAAGGGAGACCTGGTTAAACGAATTAATCGCCCTGGAGAAAGCATTTGGGATTGGTTACAGTGCTATATCTTAGGACGAGTCACAGGGTGGAATGCAGCTTGTCATCTGACGAATGCTGAAATGTAAGCCGGAGGAGTTGCCAGCCATTCATGCTCCAGTACCCTTCCTACAATTACCATTTGGGAAAGTGAGCAGAAAGAAGAGTCGCTGTATCTTCCCAAGGAGTATGCGAGGACGCCATCGCCGAGGCGGAAAAGACCCGGAAACCACAGCGATCCGACTGCGACGTACGCCAGTACAGAGAGTTTATGACACGTCACTGTGCCGGCGTCGGCCCCGATGCAGCAGAGTGCTTAGTCCAGAAAGAAGAGGCAGGGCGACACCTATGCGTGGTCGGATGGGGTCCAAATGAGTTTACACCGGTTCTCTTCAGGATTATAATTACATGCATCGAGCTGAAGGAGTTTTTCCACAGCCAACCTTATGAAAAGTCTGCTAGCGAGTAGAGACCTTTGCTCTCCTGAGTATCGCAAAATCATCGTTTGATGCTATCCCCAATGCCAAGTGGGAGCTATTTCCGTTATTCTCGGCACGTGCTTTGTCGATGAAGAGGAGCTACACAAGAAGGTGTTGATGGAGTGGTAGAACCAAATGACTGAGACTTCTTTGAAAGAAGACTAGGACTCAGAAAAATCAAAAGATTTTTCTACATCGCAATATGGGTCTGCAAACGCATCGCTTCGCTGACTTCGCCTCGTAGATACTAAGCGAAAACTTGCGTTTCTCTTGTTTTCACGTGAAGCACCACAGGCTCAGACTCACGGCACTCAGACCTATATTGCTAGGAAAATTCTTCTCATCTTGATTTTCTACAGTCCCTTCTTTACGAGACCTTTTATAAGGAAATGGAGGGCTTAAAGCCCTCCCATTCGTCATACTTCTTATATCTTCTTATGCCGTTTCTTCACCGACGCGTAATCAGCTGTTCAGCTTCTTATCCATAATCACATGAACTGCTGCAAGCATCAATCGATAGAATCAGCATTACTGAAGCTTTTGCCGCCGCAAATGGCATCTTGGAAATAATGTTATACAGGGTTCCGTAGGAAAGTCACTGCACGATAAAGATGGCAAAGGTCCATACCGCCATCATTTGCGAGAGGAGCTTCCGGGAGACAAACTTCGAACAAAGGAATTTCTAATGGAGAGAGGTCATCTCACCAAGAGAGACAGGCAGAATCCGAATACTACAACCCAAAAGTAAGCTTTCAGAGTCTTCCGGCTCTGGTAACTCTCTGCAAATGCGGAGACTACGTAGCGCTAAAGTCCTAATTCCCATACCCTGCAGCAGTATGCTTAAAGATTACTAAGACCACCGCCGGGACGGCTTTGCGTCTTGTCTAGCCCAAGGAGTCCCAAAAGCAGGTCCTAACAAGAATACAAAGAAGTCCATCTCTCAGAGTCAAGAAGATGTGGGATCAGTAGTCCGAAAAGCTTCCAGTTCATGTTGATGAGTCTTAGCATCATTCATTGCTCAGTGATCGCAAACAGGAAGAAGTGCCAAATACCAGAAAATCCAGATGGATGGGATAGAGCGGCGATAATAGGCGAACTCGCCTCTCGATGCTTTGTGACAGGGGTCTGCTTGACTCACCATGTCTTAATGGTCTCTTTGGATGCAGCCGTGTCTGCACTATCCTTAAAGGGCTGTCTCTGCCTCTCCCAAGGGTCCCCAACCCAAGAAGAACACAGCAGCATTTTACCAACACATAACGATGGAGCAAACCAGGAAACAGATTCATCTAGCCTCTTGCTCGCAATCAGTCCCACGCTGGTGATCAATGAAAGAACCTAAGTTTACCATGGAATACTGAGTGAGAAGGCCATATATCCAAATCCTTAGGATCGGAGAATTGAAGCCTGGTGATGGAGTTGGTCCTCAGATGCAAAGAGTCCGATTTCCAACAGAGCTAACGCAATCATGATAGCCACATCGGTAAGAGACTCGAAAGATCTAAAGCCGAAGGAAGTAATCCTAAAGCCGATCAAAGCCATACCTGGATAGGAACCAGAATGCGCTATAATCACAAACGATCGGATATATAGGAACTCAGAACAAAGGTGCTCAAATAGATTGAAGGCTGCGACGAAGATTGGTAGTAGCACCATTTTCCTTCTTCTCCTAAACCATGGTGACTGGCGATTAAAACTGTGCGATGAGCCACTTTACAGAGTAAAAAGCTAAAGCGTCTCGCAGGGTGAAAGGCAAAGTTACAAATCCAGAACCCCAGCCTCCCTTTCTACTGTGCTGTCCATAAAACTCCTCTCCTAGGTTTAGCTTTATCCTGCCTCTTCTCACATACTAGCTCTTTCTTCGGAAAGAAAGAGTAGGGGAAAATGTAGGCAAGCACACTTTAAGGAGAATTTATAGCACTTGTACGCTTTTACTTCAATATTCTGTAAATATTTATACATTTTGTCTTTGCGTGAAATTATCTATTTTAAGAAACTTTTAAGTCTATCTGTCGTCAAGCCTCTTTGCATCTTGTCGGTAACGCTCTATTCATCAGCTTATCCCTCAATCTTCCCTTCCGCTGAGAATTTTCCATCAGCTCATTTAGTATGGGCTTTTGTCCGGTAAGCTCTTCAGCCTGAAGCGCTTTTTCTTCCGCTGTTGCGGAGTTATTCATGTACCACGGAGGAAATCTGGTCGATTCCCACTGACCTGCATAACTGCGCCTCTAACTCGTTCATCCGATGCCAGGGAAATGTTTGTAATCAGACTGCTGATGTTTCTTCTTACTCTGCTCGAAACAACCATCAGGCTGGGCAGTTTTCTTGAGCTTTGCTCCTTACCGATGCAGCATCACATGCCTCTTCGATTGAAACTGCTGGTATTCTGGCTGCCTTGCCAGCGAACTTTTGAGCCAGGTTTCCTACCTCATCCGCCTGACACAACCGCGAAATCCCTTTCTCCCGTGCCGCTCCGGCACGGGCTGTCTTCTATAGCGGCATTTGACAACAGAGATATTGGTTTGAAAGCAATATCGTCAATGGTCTTGATAATCTTATTGATTTCCTCGGGATTTCTCCGTAATATCCTTGCATAGCCTGGACATCTCATCCATCCTGTTGGTGCTGACACATTGTGCTAGCGCACCATTACTTAGCTCGCACTTCCTCGGTAATCTTACCGTGCTATCAATCTTGTGGGAAATGTCAGCATGCGAGAGTTCTTCGATGGAGAAGCCTGCTGCCCGTAGACTATCAGAGACTGACGGCGGCATTGCTGACCCGTCACCCGCTCCTGTCCACCTGCTCTGCAGAATTTCTTGATTTCCTTCATAGTATTGGACAGATTCTCCCCCAGATATCCTAAGCGATCGGGAGGAGGTTGCAGGGCACCGGCGCCAATACTCCTGATACTCCACATCCACCTCCTGAAATTTCCAGCGGACGAGCTCACTGAGCTTGGCTTTGTAGAGTCAGAGTAATAGTCCTTATTCTCTGCATGATTTCTCTCATGCTTTCTGCCAGCTCTCAATCTCATCTTTCTGGATATATACTGAATGTCCACCATCAGAAAGAAATTTCGCCAGCCACTTCCACTCCCGGAAGAGAGAAATTCTTCTTTAAAAGGAGCCAATGAGGTACGAATCGCAAATGGGTGGAGGCAAACCAAAACTCAATACAATAAATTAATTAACACAGCACGGCAGTCATTTCTACTGCTAAAGTCATCAGAGTAGCATTATATTCTGCTTCAGAAAAGGCTGACACTTACCCACCAGTCTGTATCTCCTGCTTCTAGCGAGCGAGAGCGCTTTACCTTTACCATTATCCAAAGCTATATCGGTAACTCGACATTCAGCAGTCTTTCCGCTACTTCATGCTTTCCAGGGTATTGTCGCTTCATCACTCCGGTAATGTATCCTTTACAGGTTTTACCCAGCTTGGCGTCCGCATCCATAGAATAAGCCAGCAATTGCCATCATGGTCCGGTCAATCATAACTGCCAAAGATGGAAAACGTTACGTCCGTTACTTTAAGAAGTTCGAAAACATCCATTTTCATATCCACAAGAGACATAGCCCTTAAATTCCTCTTTAATGACAATAGGAACCATTATGGAAAAACCCAATCCCTTGGTACCGTACGTCACGGTAAATGCTGCTAACGCGAAGCTTTTGTGTGTTTCTTTAAATGCCATAGAATCTCGCTATCTTCCGATAGCCTGCGGAATAGGTCTGCACAGTACGAGTTCCTGGCATTTTCCTTGCTAGAGATGAGAGGGAGTCATCGCGGGAAATAAAAGGCACCTTGCCAGTACATGAACTCCTACGCAAATATACATCATCGCATTGCTCTGCCATGCGTAAAGAGTCCCAACACAGCAGACCTGCACGTATAAAAGATTTTGCCGGAATGGCAGCATTTCTTACCTGAGACTGGAAAGTAGTTGGTCCCATCACCTTGGTGGCACTCGGCATTTCGTTCCCATCTACACAATATTCCAGAGACTGGCGGGCAGCACCTCTTCCTGAGTCTCTAAAGCACGACATAATGCACTCTTCTCTGATGGTTTCCTGCAACCACCCACTTTTGATGGGCAATATCAATATCATTGATAGCCATGTGGGTTTTATCCACCATATTGCTGTCAGCTTGGTCTTTCCATGCTGCTCTTACTACTATTAACCAGAATAGAACCCGTCCCGATAAGTGCAATCGCTGGAGCAAAGTCCGATTAAAATCGACATTTTGCTGCTCAAACGCAAACTTTGGAACGCGCTCTCCCTTCTTCGCTTTCGGCTCTTTTCTTTTGTTCCACTCTTTTTCATTTTCTCTTCTACTCATAAGTGCCTAAGCACATGCCGTTCATCTGTCGGCTCCTAAGTTTTCGGTCCCAAAGCACAAGAAAAGGAATAAGTATAGAAAATTCTGTGCGTTTGACTTGATATACTACCAAATTGATGATAGCGATATGCAATAGAACCTATCCATTCCTCTATTTTTACTCTTTTGTGTGAAAATACTAAAAAGCGGTGAAAGAAAGTCACCGGTATCCCGTTTGTTTCTTTCACCGCTAACTTCTTATGCATTTTCTATAGACTATCTGCTATCCGCTTTCAGCGCTACTTGAATGATAGAGGAATGGTACATCGCATATCCTTCCGCTTCAATGCGCAGATCTCCTGCTCTTTATTCCCATTGATCCAGTAGAGATGGAGAATAAAAGTAAATCTGCTAATTCTTTCTCTCCTTGCAGGTCTCGCAGCTAAACTTCTCTCCATCTTCAACAAATCAGCACCGAAAGGTGCCACGTTGTCCCGTATGTTCTTCCTGCAACGGTCAGAGTCTTGATGCTCTTTAAGCAATTCCTGGAACAGACTCTCTGTCTCCCCTGGAGGAAAGCTCATAGTATCCCCTTGAGCTTCATTCTTGCTCAAACAAATCACTACAGGTGCGGACCTTTGCTGCAGCCTGCGTGTGAGACCAGATCTTCATACGCCACCATTCCTGAAAGCGATCTTGTGTTCTCCTCTTCCTTTGGATAATAGCTTCAAGGTTCAGAGCCACATCCTTTCTTCCTTTGAAGTGAAGAAAAGCAGGATCCTTTCACTGCTAAATCTTCAAAATATGCCGGGTCCAACCTTTTTATAACGGATATTGTCAATCACTACTTCATTGGTGATTACAAATATTCTCTTTGGTTATCACTAAGGTTTCTAAAAAGAACCAGCTTACATTATATTTTCCGGGGTTTACTTTTATCAAAACTCATACTTTAGTCACTAAGCGCCAGCTTTTCATCCTGAAGCCTTCCTTTGTCGCATTATCAAGGAAGGGTTACCGGATTACAACCATCTGCCTGAATTTCACACAGTGTTCTTCCCCTCATGGAAGGAGTTTCGTTAAAGTTAAGTATATTTGATATCCTTCACCTTTTTCTTTCCTTCTACAATATGGCACATGTATTTGCTTTACTTAAATCCGTTTTAGCATCTCCCATCACATATTCAGTCTGATTTACCGTAACCTTGTTAATGCTAAGCAGCAACCTTGAAGTTTTGAATCTGCTTTCTCATCAAAGGATAAAACAGTGTCTTTAGCTGCATCATAAGATAAGGTATGTGTCCGCTAGTTCTTAAATTGCCTCTTTGTGCTGCAGGAGTTTCCAGGCCAGCTGGGGTCTCAGGCTGCTTTGAGTTCCAGCTGTGCCGGAGTCTCAGGCTGTGCTGAGGCCACCGGAGTTTCTGGCTGAGTTGTTCGGGCTGTGCCGGATTCTCAGGCTGGGCTGATACTGATTTCTGACGGTCGGATTCTCTGGCTGGCTGGAGTCACCGGAGCTCTTGGGCTGTGTCAGAGTCTCATTGTGTTGAGCCCAGGCTGCTGGAGTCTCAGCTGTGCTGGAGTTTCCAGGCTGTGCCGGGAGCTCAGGCTGTGCCGGAGTTTGGCTGTACCGGAGCCCAGGCTGTCGGATTCTCAGGCTGCCGGTGTCACCGGAGCTTCCGGCTGAGTCGGGTTCTGGGTTGAGCCGGAGTTACCGGAGTCTCAGGCTGAGTCGGATTCCCTGTGGCTGCCGGAGTTACCGGATTTCTGGCTGAGTCGGATTCTTCACAATGGGCTTACTCGGCGTCTCTGGTACCCTCCATAGAGGGAGTTGTGATTCCTGTGGCAGTTCCCGGTGGCTGTAGCGGTTCCAGCTGCAGCAGTTCCGGCTATAGCTGCTCCGGCTGTTGCAGTTCCTGCTGCAGCAGTTCCGGTTGTTGCAGTCTCTCGCTCCTCCCGCAGAAGAAGAGCCCGCCACCCGTGCATCCGCCGCCCACCACCCTCCGAAGCCTCCGGTGCCGTAATGCCTTACTTGTCCAAGAACCTGTCCGAAGAGCACGGCTTGCTCCTGCTACCCTGTTGGGAAGAAGCTGCGGAGGAAGTCCTTGCCTGCCTCTACATACATCCTTATTTCCCGTGAAGCCACCGTCCACTCTGACGCATAGTAGCCGTCCGGAGTCTTCTTCCATTTACTACGAGAACACCGTAATTATGTCATCGGTAGGCATCAGATAATAGTAATAGCTGTCAATCCACCGCCAGCCGGTTAATAATTCACCCTGCTGTGCCCCCGGTTTGTACTCGAGGGGAAATACTATTTCCCATCCAGTTGTAAACTAACTGGTCTTTAATCAATGTTTTCGGATTCAGGTAATACCATTCCTGGTTATATACTACACCAGCCCTTTACAGACTGGGTCCTTCGTATCCTGGAACAACGGCATTGTTTTCACTCCAGCTCCTTGAAGTATTGCTCATGGTCTGGGCAAATGCAGAAAAGTTTGGTAAGCATCATTGCTATTATTGTGGCAATGACTGTCGTCTCAAACCGCGTCTAACCATTTCTTCTTGTTCCTTTCTAAAGTCAACCCGTCCCTCTGTTCAACTAAAATCCATTCTCTCCTCAAATGAATATTGTATGATTTTAATAATACATCATAAAAACTAAGTTTAATTTTCTTAAGTCTATTGTAGTTTTTAATAATGCTATTTATAAATTAAATAGTATACTTGTTTTCTTTAAGTTCGAGCTTCAGTATCGGTTAAATGAAGACGATGGTTTCATATTGCCCTGAATCTTCCAAAAGCGCACAAAAAAGGACTGTAAAAATCAAAATAAAGAATTCTTTCGGCAATATAGGTCTGAAATACGGGGTAGTCTGAGCTCGTCATAATTTCATGGGAAAACAAGGTGAAACGAAGTTTTCGCTTATATCTGCCATTATATGAAGCTAGCGAGAGCGCGCTCCCAATTTCAATCTATATTGCTTAGAAAATTTATTTTACAGTCCTTTCTGATTTTTACCTTAAACCAGGGTGCGACTTTCTGCAGCAGTTTTCGTCATCTCCTTCGTATTCTTCTTTGCTGCACAGTAGGCTTCCCATTTCCTCCGCCAGCAATCTTCGCTCGATAACTGCTCTACCAGTTTTGGCACCGGTTACTACGTTCCGGTGCTAAAGGCCTTCAATGTATGCCCTTCATCCTTGTGTTGTGTCAAATTGTTGCATCCAAATCTGTGCTGTCAATATTGGCTCTCAGTCTGGCTGATGGCCATGATAATGCTGTCCGCCTTAGTAATACTTCTCCGGCGCCCCTCCTGCTTCTTCAGAATAATGCCGTCCGTAATGCCTGGGGAGTGATGAAGCAGAAATTTACGCCATCCTCCGCCTCGGCAATTTCCTTCTTGCTGAAGTGCCTGGTATTTTCCATGGCCTTATTGTAAAATGATGGTGGCCTTGAGCTGCTTCTTTTGTTGTTCTGGCAGCATCCATACATTCTGCACCGATGATATGCAACATTTCTCCAGAATATATGTCTCCGAGATTTCAAGTAATCAATGGTAAAATGCATTTCAAAGCTTTTCCCTTGATGCTCGAAGTTTCGGTCCATACGCCGGTACTTTGATAAAGGCTGCGGCATAACTGTCCTCAAAAGCTTATCCAGAGAAAGCACTGGTCCAATCAGGCCAGTACCAACCACCCCACATCCAGCAAATGTTTCTCCAAAAGGTCAACAGATATATTTCGAAGATGATACCTGGAATTCCATACAACGAAGTACGCTGATTCTGTTTCGGGACCTGAAATCACCTTATAACCCTCTTTTTGCATCAAAAAAGTATACCTGCAGGACCACCACCGATTATCATGATACGGTCCTTGTTCTCTGCCCCTTCAAAATGGTTCCAGATATTTTAAAGAGATTTCTCCTCCATCTTATAGAAGGAATGGGAACTCTTCGCCCATGAATACACCATCTCGCACTGCTTCTCATGCTCGCAAACCAAAGCGCAGATGCAGAGGGTTATTCTCAGTGCACCCCTCCGCCTTTTTCAGTCTGCCTTGCTTATACAGCTCAACAACCTGGAAGAGGGATGAGCAGGACAATGCTTGGAAACATCGTGGATTCTTACAACAAACAATTGTTGGCTTCTTCCATTAAAATGCATTCTGACTCATCTTCTCTCTCTAACCTCACTTAAAACCTTAGTCTAACTCTCTCTTTTCAAAAGAAAATTCTACCATAGATTATTATCGACCATTGTTTATTTCACATTCAGAATTTAAATTTTTATATTCAAAAAGGAGCTGTAAAAATCAATTGAATATAATTTTTCGTTTATATTGCTTAGAAAAATTTTATTGATTCTTTATAGCTCTTGACTGTCAGAGAAAATTTCCTTCACTTCTTAGTAATCTTGGTTCCGGTCTTAATTCTGTAATGCTTCTCTCTTTGCCTTCTCCAGTAAAAGCAGTAATCATAGTCATTTCTCTCATGGAAGTTGAACTGATAGCAGCCTGTACCTTTAAAGATAGACCGGGAGCGAACTCGCTTCATTCAGATACTTGTTTCTACGGAAAGGTCTGTCAACCACCCCATCTGGCTTACCGTAACGGATAGCAAACCTTCTCCCTACAGCAGCCAGGATCAGCAGCATCTGTCGATGACTCTCTCTGCCAAAAGAGCTGCGGCTGAAGTCCTTATCGATCACCGTGACGTCTCCGGCAAGGGCGCTCTTCAGAAAACCGCGCATCTGCCACCACCAGCGAGCAGATTACCAGCCTGCCTCGCATCGGACGCCATATGTAATAGCGGAAAGTCTGGCATCCTTTGGCTTTGGAAGCAGCAACCATGACGACGGTATCGCGTCACTGCATCTTCCTTAATGTTCCAGCACTACTTCTGTGTGCCTCCAGCCTCATAGCCTCCTCCTTGGTCATGGAAACGACCGATTGGCTTGGTAGGATTCTGGAAAGCAAGGTCATCCATATCTACACGAACCTGCGTTATCACAGTTTACTACTGGAGGTACCTTTCCTCCTCTGTTCCAGGAATTCCTCTCACAAGTATCTTGATATCAGAAACGATGCCTGGTCATGGCACACATACAGAAAGGAGTCGCATCCTTCGTGCTCGCCGGAAGCAAACTCTCCCTAGCATTGTTGATACACCAACCTGAGGACCGTCTCATGAACAACTACTACTTTCATTTCCGTCTTCTGAATCATGATAACAGCCTTGCGGTGTCTTTACGGCTACCATCGCTCCGGCAAATTATTTCAGGGCGTTACCCTCATAGGGCGATAACAATTTTCTTTCCCATAATGACTCTCAGCAGGCCTGCCTGAAACAGTGACCATAGTCTTTTCAAATCCTTTTAGCAGGAGAAATAGCGCGAGTGGAAATCAGGACGCTTACGTCATTCCTCCCTGTTGTTTCATTCGTGTAACGAGCATCGCACGCGTAGTGGTGCGATATCCTGTCGCATTTCGTGTCGTTCCACAATTATAGTGCGTCTGATTTTATCTGTCTGCATCGAATTATGCTTCGAAGATTCTATCCAATGCACAAATTGCGCTCCGCAGCTTCATCCTGTCCGCGCTTGTAACTCTTCATTACGCTGCGCATCCGAACCTCAAGAAGGACCATAGCTGCGATAACGTATGGCTTGACGGAAGCCTCCTGGTAAGTGTGGGTCTCTCTGTGACGACTGAATAGCTGCGTAACCTCAATTTTGCAGGATACGCTGTGATATCAGCAGGCAAGCAGTGCATGGTAGGTTTCGTCGTCCTTGGTCGGCTTCACTCATCTCTCTTCTGTACAAGCCCAATCGCGTGCTGGCAGGCGTTCTGCACAGAGCTCCTTCTCAAAGAGCTTTGATGCCCTCTGTGTCGCCCTCACCGTGAGTTGGTTCTCTCTTCTCCATAGCTGCCGAATGGAGCCCAAGACTTTGGTATGCGGGATGTCTGGCATCAACTAGAATGCTTCCTTCATATCGTGGTAACAGCGAAGATCCGCCGGACTCACGGCATTCTTCTCAGCTACGTCTACCAACGTCCTTCATTACATCCATATCCTTCCGGATGAGCAAGAACTACTTCGCCATACCAAGTCTCTTGTGAATGACCATTGATTACACCCTGGTACGGAAAGTGGCTTCGCCAGAAGGAGAGTATGCACGTCTTAGAGCCAGCTTACCCTTTAAGTTCTTGATTCCGCCCATCTCGTGGATTACGTGTAAAGCGTCAGCCATACACCTGTGTCGGGTGGTCGATATCACACTGTAAGTTAACGTGTGAGTCCTCCTGCTCTAAAGCGCCGTCCTTGTGTCCTGCCTCGCAGAATCAACAACGTGCATGTGCGACATTTCCACCGATGGCCGCTATCATCACGGATACCGATAACGCTCCAGCCATGAAAGAAACTGTTTCATGTCTCAGCGACTGGTGCATCACTGTGAGCAACCTGAGACTTTTCTTCATCCGTACTTGAACACCAAGTGTTATAAGTTGAAGAAGAGAAACGAGTTCTGTAATTATCAGTGAATAAAGAAAATTCTTAACCAATCAAAAGCCTTGGTGGAATGTTTCTCTCTTTAAGTTTCTGGTGCATCTTCAACATCCATACTGCCTTTAACTCATCTGACTTTCCCATGTAAGGAGAAAGTCGTTAGTATGTGTCGATTCTTAAGTCCCTTAATTTCTTCTAAGTTCAATCTTCTGCTTCTTATCCGTTTCTCCTTTAAAATGTGTTTATCCGATAAAGCCTATATTTAATCTTTATTCTTCATTTACCCTCTACTCGGGATGACCGAAAGTATATTACCTGATTTACACTTTGGATTTTATAACTTAGTCACAGTAGTACTGTGGAGGAGCTGCGTAGGATCTGGGTTATGAATCTTTTTGTGATTAGTTAGGTGCGTGAGCTGAGCCTCGTCTCGGGTCCGAATCGTTACATGAGATTCGTTTCTTCATGATTGAATTACCGTTTGTGGAGGGTCCCTTGTAAGAGAGGTGTTGGCTCTCTGTTGTATCTATGCAAGGTTCTTTCTCTCCGAAAGGTCTTGTAGCGGCTGGGAGGAGTCATACTGAGGTCTCAGGGTACCATGTTGGGGTAGTCGTTGGGTGTACATCTGTGAAGGAGGCGATATAGTTGTATTGAAATACTACATCTTCTTATTACTTCTGCGCTGGGGGCTGTTGGTTTCCTCAGGTTTGTTGTATCTGCTGTGGTGTTCTTATCTAGAAGGCCTTTGTATCGGCTGCTGCTTCTGGGAGGAGGGAGATGTGGAAGATCTCTGGTGGGTAACGGTTCTTTCTGACGAGCCTCTTTCCTGTTGTTGTGCTTCGGTTTAACATCTAACTAATCGCGGATAAGTGGAATCTGCATCTCCGTTTTTGTTAAATAAAAGGCATCTGAGGGTGTCAACCATCTTGTAGGTGATTGTCTGCTCTTTTAGGGGTGAACCGTGGCAGGAGGCGTTGTTGGGTTGTTTGTTTGTTTGTGGTGGTGGTGGTGGTTTTTTCGTTGATGATGTCTGGTAGATGTGAGTTCTCTCTGTACGGTTCTACTACCATAACGCGGTGCTTATCGTTCAAGTCCCATGTCCTTCATGGTTTGTGGCATTGCTGCGATACGGTTACTTAGTGGTCGGAGATACATTTCCACCGTTTGGTGTCATCCTCGTATCCGTCGTATGGGTCATGTTCAGTTTTTCTGTTTCGATTCTACGGTATCGATGTCGTCGAAGCAGGTCGGTATTTGAGTTCCATGATAATTACGTTACCTGTGGTTTGACGCCCTCATAAAATTAGGTTTCTTCATCTGTTCTTGTTGGTCTCGGCGTGCTTTGATGTGCGGACTCTGGGTTCTTTACGATTGCTCTTGGCTCATGTAAGCATTATGGCCTTCTGCTCTCTTGTTAATCTTTAAAACTTTTGTTTAACTGTCATATAATATGCTCATTGTTATGTATAAGCCTGTTATCGGGTGTTACTTTGTTTTGAAGATGGTTCTATTCTTGCTTCTCTTTGTCTTCAGATGATGTTCTTCAGCTCAGGTCTGTATCTCCTCGTTGTTGAGAAAAGCGCTACTGTTCTCTGGTTAGCTTAACTTCTCTTTAATTCGTTGAAGTGCTGCATGATGGCTGTAATGCACGGAATCCTGCTGCTTTTGAATCTCCGGAAAGTACTGATAGTCTCCTTTTGGTGGTTTGGCATTCTCATTCTCTTGCTGCAACGATATCCTGGCGGAATGTGCATGTGGTTCTTTAAGATGTCGAAGGGGGATGTTTGGCTCTCTGAAGTCTGCCGTGATGGTAATCATGTCGGTCTGTGCGGATGTTTCGTCATTTCTTGCGGCTTTGTAAAGAGTCATTGGAAGCTTCAACCATGGTGGGGGTTCTCCTTGTAAGATTGTATCAACTTTGCACCTGCGAAACCTACGCCTGCCTGTACGGTTTGGATGGGTCTTTCTCAGCTGGTAAGACTCATCATATGGTTCCATAACCTTCACATAATCCATGCAGGAATCTTCTCGCCTTCCAAAGCGGTATCTGTACCACAATGCCGTGTTCTTCCTTCTCAGAGCGCATTGTCTTACACATATTATGATTTACGTAAATCATGGCATTTCAATATGATGTGGTTCAAACGGATCTCAGTGGACCCCTTGGCATGATTACAGTTCTGTCTTAACGGTACATGAGCTACTCCTCTTCCATAGTTTCGTCGGTAGCGAAGAAGGTTGCTGTTCGAACTCTTCCTTTAACTATAAAGTTAAAACATTGTGAGAGCTCGGAAATATCCTTTCTCCGGTTTCCTCGGCAATGTAACGAAGCGATAGCGGGTATATGCTGAAGGCATTAAGCCGAAACGATGGGACTCATCCTTTTACGTACATTGCCCAGGCCAGATATTTTGCCATGTTAGGCTTGCGATGGGGATCTCAGTACTAGAGCTCGTGGGTTACCACCTTCTTTACTTCTTCCATAGACATAAGGAAGATTCTTGTCTCTGTCTTTGTTGTTATTTTGTTTCGATACTGTTATCTTTTATATATATTTTGCTTTGGTCATACTCGGCTGTAAAATGGGTGCTGATATAGTAAGTGAAACCTTGTCTCCTGACTTGGTAATCAGAAGGCTCCCGCATCCCGCCAGAACTGGATGGCAGATCTTGCTTATTCACTCAGGGCCGGCGGCTTTTCCAATCCGCTTCACACTTTGATTAATCAGGTTGTCAAAGGTCATGACACGTTCAAAGATCTGTCCGTCCCACTGCTGCTCGTGGCTCTCCACCGTGGTATGGACTGCAATGCCCGCATCCACATTCATCAGGTGCCGTTACATCGCGTAATGCAGAACCCAGCGGTGTTTTCGGTGCTGTCTATTTCGAGAGAGCTGTAGGACTTTCTGGTTCTGCCGTCCTGGGTGGTGGTGCGATGGCGGATGATCACTGATGTTCTCCCTTTCTCTCTCCTTCCAGGGTTTCCAGTACCACCTTTGACGCCGTCTCCTATCTTTCTTCGCTCGCATGTCCGTGATGATGAAAATGATGAGTATGTTCCGATCAACTTTACCGGAAAGATCATTGGATGCAAACCTCGCAATCCTTTCCGAACTGTCTATGCCAGCGTACATGAGCGTGCTCTTCCAGCATTTCCAGGCTGCATCCTCTGTCATTTTCCCTCTCCTTTCTACCAGGTTATGCTCTTTCCAGTCTGTCGAAATGCTACCCTAGATTTTGTGCACCCCTATCTTGGCACGGTTTTTACTTTGCAATGGTTTTTCAAAAATTTTTAGCTTCAAAGAAATTTTGTATCTCCATTGCATGTACTGGGCGAAGATGATAAATCCTATCAATATGCATTTTCTAGAATTTTCAAAGGCTACAGCATGCGATTTTTAGGAAAACATATGTGCGTTTTCACTTGCTGAGGCCAAGAGAGCTCTTAGAAGAAAGGAGAGTTGAGCTCATGTCAATCAGAGTGGACGTCTTTTCACGAGACGAGACAGCTCATGAGAGGCGACGAGTAGTTTGGCGAGACAACTACTGTGTAGAAGTGGGAGATTTTGCAGGACATTAAAGATACGCAGACGCAGATTTATTGATGCAAAGGCGGTGTGGTTACCAGCTTTTATCAATACCGCAAACGCATCTATATAACTGGCATGAGGCTTATCGTCAAGGTTATGCTCTAACGATTACTGAGTTACGGACGGACTTTGGTGGACATATTGACCGGAATCTGGACAACGGCAGCGACTCACCGCAAGCTGCTATGCTCGATGTAGCAGAGACGGAGTCTTCATCTGCGATCGCCGCTTCGTCGGAGATTTCGGATCACCTCGCCATCGAAGAGGCTGCAGAACTTCAGCGTGCCGTTCCGTTCTGCTGTAGTTTCGATTCGTGACGGTAAGACAGGCACATGCCGCCTAATCGCAGGAAAATGTTGACGCCATGCAGCGCTACTTTCTGAAAGGGACGACTTCATCAAGGGAATGAGTGGGTATGCATGCAAGCTTTACCATCTCCCGATGAGACCATGGAAGGCTTTGCGTGAGGAGAAGCCGAAGATCGGATACCACATCCACGTGGCGGGGACGTCTAGAACCTTCCACCGTTGCTTGCCAGGGCGCACGGCAAGAGAAGTCGTAGACAGACTCTACTGACTGGGACGTGACGGGAGACTCTCGCCGCCGCATCTGCGTAAAATCCTCACGATGGATTTGATTCGCGATACCAACACTATGGTGAAGTACGCAACCCGGAATCAACACCGTGTAATGCCTGCGGATGTCCTCCTACCATGGAGATTGGCACATAAAGGAGTTCTTGCAGGATTAGGTACAGACGGATACCCGTGATATGATAGAATCATGGAAAAGTGGCTAATATTCTCCATAAGCACTCATTTGGTAGACCCGGGTGCCGCTTGGGCAGAGGTTCGGAAATGCTTTTCCAGGAGCACGTGCTCGTATCGCTAGCGTGATTGAAAAGAAGCTGGGCGTATTAGAAGGAAGGTGCAGCTGCGGACATCGTCATCACCGACTATGTCCCGCCAGCACCGATGAATGCCGGCAACCGTGACAGCCCTGCTCACTCTTCGGTATGAACGGTCGTTCCCGTGATTTACACTGTCGAATGCAGTGAGGTTCTCGACGAAGAACAGAGACGCGGGAGATCGACGACAGAGAGATGCCTTGCCAAGGGTCGCGGTGCGGCTCGTTTAGAAAGAAAATTATAACGGTTAAGCGGAATTTTCACAAAAGCCAAAGACTTTCTATAGAAGAAAGGGCTAGCTGAGACCCCCTCGTTCTGGAGGCTTTTGTTCACTGACGGTAATGGGTACCATTTCTTGGTCAGGCAAGAATACCCATCCGGGGAAAAGCCCTCCTGTCAAATCGGGAAGACGCAGGATCGCAAGCAGAGGCTGGTCCCGAAAAGGAGATTTCCACGGAGTGATATTGTGACCCGATTCGTTTGCCAGATTGATGAGACCGTATTTTGGTGAAGCATCGGCAGGGAGCTTCGTTTTGGTATGCAGAAATGCTACCAGGCAAAAACCTTCAGCCAAACACTCTTTTTGGCGAAGAATGCAGAAGGACAGATTGGACCCGGCTGCAGAGACACTAACACCCAGCTTGCTCAGGGCATCGTAGCTTCTTACACAGCGGAGCTCGTTTCTTCGAGTTAAAGCTGTACAGAAGATGGACGTGTTGAAGAGCTGGCGAGCATGCCATGCAAAGCCTGTATCACGGCAGGGGACGACGTGTTACCGCTGTGGAGGTGGTCAGAGGTTGGACCACAGGCTTTGCAGAGTATGTAAAGGGCTGGTTCGCTTGCTCAGGTTATGGCGGGGTACGATTTCGCGGTGATCGGACGCACCAGTTCAACATTTCCGGCAGGATAGACCTGGAAGGACTCAAGCTTTCCCAAGGTGAGACCGTTTCCATCAATGAGGATGAAGGACGCTAAGGACTACTGCGAGTCTTTAAGGAGGTGTAAGGCATGGCTTTTGGCTAACCTATGACCGTTTTCAGCAGGTGACCAAGGAAGATGTGAAGAGCTATTCGGTCGAAATCATCAACGTTACCGTTTCCACTTCACGGCTGTCCTCCTTCGAGATTGAGGCGATTGCTTCTTACCTGATTCAGGAAAAGCATACCTTCGTAAAGTGTAACCCTACCTTTTGGGATATGAAACCGCTCGTGCAATCTTAGATGAGATGGGCTACGACTACATCGCCTTCACAGACTTCCGCTTCAAGGATGACTTGCAGTACAGCGATGCAGTGCCTATGTTAAAGCGTTTGCAGGAATTGGCTGAGAGCTTTGAACGGCTTTCGGTATGAATTACCAACACCTTCCCTGTAGATGTGAACATAACGAGCTTCCTTCTCGAAATGTATATGTCCGGAAGTCCCTCTTCGCTCTTTCCATGTCCGTAGCGAAGATGTTGACCAGAGACTTTAACGAAGTCTTCGTATCTCCTTCTCCGGCGGTGCGGTTACTGGCAACATTGAGCGTATCGTGTGAAGCCGGCATTTGGCCTGTAACCATGGCAACCACCCTCTTAAAGACCGGCGGATACCTTCGTTTCATCAGATGGCTGAGCTTTTAGAAGAACCTTGCAAAGCCTTGAGGGAAAAGTTGAGCTTTCCTTAGTGGAAAGATGATTGCAGACGCTAAGAGCGATAAGCACTTGGTAAAGCCTGTTAAAGCCACTTCCAACAGAAGAGTCCGACAAGAAGGTTCCTTTGGTAGATTGCTACACGCATGCCTTGTCGTGACCGTTGCCCGATCCGCAGGATATCACCAGCTACGGCCGCCTGGTGATGAGCAAGTTCCAGGAAGCTTTAGGGGTTATCTTGAGACAAGAACCCGCTTCCCTTCAGCGACCGGAAATATCTGTACTCCTTACCTGTCAGTCTGCTTGTACCAGAAATCACTATGAGACAGACGTACAGATTCGTACCAACAAGTTAATCGCCGCAAAGAGGCGGATATGATGCCGTTCTTCCCGAGTTAAAAGCAGGAAGGCGCTGTTCAGAAGAAGGTTGGTGTTATCGGGCAGGTCCTGCAAGGTATCTCTGCCGCTTTCTTCTTGCAAACAGGCGTAGAGGAGTTCATGTTTACGATAAGGACGCTGTAGCCGGCGGTGTGGTGCGAACGTTATCCCCGATTCCGTCATCCTGCTGAAGAAATTCAGAAGGACGTAAAACTGATGCGAAACGGTACGGCGCTCAGTTCCACCTTGGACGGGAAGTTGGTGATATTGACGCTTTCCGTAAGGAAAATAACTGACGCTGTAATCATTGCTATCGGTGCCCACAAGGAAGCTCCTTGTTCTGGAAAGGAGGAGCTCAATGCCTTCATTTCTTGGCGGACTTCAAGGGACAAAGGACGGCAAGTTAAAGCTAGGAAGAACGTTGTTGTAGTAGGTGCAGGAAACACCGCTATGGACGTTGCAAAGAAGCGCGAAGAGAAATGCAGGAGTGAAAATGTTTATCTGGTTTACAGAAGAACAAAGCGCTACATGCCTGCGGATCAGGGAAGAGTGGAAGAGGCTATTGAAGAGGCGTAAACTTCAGGAACTCCTTGCTCCATTTGCCCACGAACGGTAAGTTACTTTGCCATCGCATGGTACTCTCCGATGTGGATGCTTCCGGAAGACGTTCCGTTGAGGAAAAGCGACGAAGTGGTTGAGATTCCTTGCGATACCGTAATCGCTTCATCGGTGAGAAAGGTAGACGGTTCTTACTACGAGAAGAACGCATTGCCGTGACCGAGAAGGGACTGCCTGTATTAAAGAGGAAAGCAATGGACTTCCGTAGCCAGCGTTTACGCGCAGGAGACGAGTGCTTTCGGCGCTTCCGTAATCGTAAAGAGGCTATTGCCGATGCTGAAACGGCTTTGTGAAAGCAATCTTAAACAAGACCATCGGAACCGACCGTCCTTCTCCAGACAACTGACGAGAAGATTTACGGAAAGAAGGTCAATCTTGTGAGAGCCGGAGAAGGATTAAATCCTGACAAAGCGTTGTCTTGCCTGCGACCACATCTGTGAGAACTGCTGCGACGTATGTCCTAACCGTGCAAACTTCGCCATCAAGGGTTCCCGGCGTAGAGATGCATCAGATTATCCACGTGGATTATATGTGTAACGAGTGTGGTAACTGTGAGACCTTCTGCCCATACATTCCGCTCCTTACAAGGAGAGTTCACTCTCTTCCACAGAGCCGAGAAATGGAAGACTCCATCAACGACGGATTTGCATTCGTTGACAATGATGGAAATGCCATTGTTCGCGTAGAGCGGTGAAGAAGATGAACTACAAGGTGAGGCGATAAGAATACAAAGCTCTTCTATCGTCTGGCTGAACTGGTAGAATACCGTTTACAACGATTATTCTTACCTCTTAATCTAATAGAAAAGAAATATAGGACTGCAGAGATAAGTTGTGTGTTTCAGACAGTTGGTCAGCTACTGGCTAAAGGCGGGCTCTCACGCAGGCTCGCCTTTTGCCCCAAACTTTATAGCACCTCGCGATAATTGAAGCGAATGATACGTGTGTGTCTACAATAGGGGCAATCTGGGCCCGTCGGAAAGTGCCTTGCTGAAAACAGAAGCAAAGCGAAGCTTGAAGTTGAATACTGCTACTGGTAGGCAGGTGGCGAAGCGTGCCCAGCAGACACACACTGTATATCAAAGCGCCTGTCTCAGCGTGCGGTTCTTTTCCACCACATGGGCGAGGTTGGCAGGGCGTGCCCCGACTTCAGACCTACGTGCGGCAAACGCTCTATTCTGTCAGTCTGGCTTCTTCTCTCTTCTGTTTTGTAGCAAATCTGCTTTTCTGTCTTTTCCTAATGTGTTATCATTTTTAAGGTGTTGTAATCCTTAATTATTCTAATATTTTTAAGAGTTTGCAATCTCTTGAGAACAAGTTGAGTAATAAGAACTCAAGCTTTGAAAGCCTTTCGTAGTTCTAAGGATTCTAGGAACGAAAAGAAAGGATAGGAGCTTGTAATTCTATAAGGAGTGGTATGATGAACATGCTGAATCGAAAACAATACGCAATCAAGCTTTCTTTTTATGAAGAACTCTTCTTTCTTTCCTCTTTCTTTGCTGCCCTTCTCCCTTTATTCGGAGTAAGAAAAAGCTTTGCGGAGGAGCATCATTTGAAGTCCTACTATAGCTTATACGGAGCGGATACCGGCTTCCAAAGCTACAGTAACGATAGTCAGGCAGATGAAGTCCGAAAATTATCCCACCGCAGTAAAATTCTTTTAAAAGCATCAGCCGAGAGGCACCGGTACCATTCAGTATCAGGTCAGCGTATTTCCGGTAGCGGCTGGAGTAAAACCTATGAGAATGGACAGGTACGCCGGAAAGGACGAGCATGCCTTTAGAGAGTATCCGCGTTTCCCTAAACGGCAGTTTAAAGGATCAGTATGATGTGTACTACAAAACCGCTGTACTGGGCACCTGGCAGGATTGGGCGAAAAACGGAGAAGACAGCGGAAAAATCGGTGTAGGAATGCACATTGACGGTATTTTAGTCACTGTGGTAGCAAAGGGGGAAAGCCCCAGAGAGGAACAGCCGGAGCAGAGCCATAAGGTCTCAAAGAGCAATGTGGACGCTTCCAAGCCCATGGTTGCCCTGACCTTTGATGACGGTCCCGGAAAATATGAAGACCGTATTCTGGCAGCCTTCCAAAAGTATGGCGGAAAAGGTACCTTCTTCTTCGTAGGAACCCAGGCAGAAAAATATCCTTCCGTAGTAAAGCGTGTAGCAGAGGCAGGACATGAAGTTGGTAACCACAGCTATAAGCATGAGAATCTTCCAAAGCTTTCTCAGGCAGGAGCAAGCCAGTCCCTGGCAAAGACCAACGAAATTTTAAGAAAACTTTCCGGTCAATCCGTTTCTCTGGTTCGCCCTCCCTACAGACTACCTCCGCCAGCGTGAGCCGCTTTACAAAGCCAGGGACAGCCTTCCATTCTTTGGAGCATTGATACCCTGGATTGGAAAGGCAGAAACTCAAAAGTACCATTAACACCGTATTACAGCACGTAAAGGACGGAGATGTCATCCTGATGCATTCCATCTATTCTCAAAAGTGCCGATGCGGCAGAGGTACTGATTCCCGCCTTACAGGGAAAGAGGCTCCAGCTGGTAGCCGTATCCGAGCTGGCGAAGGCAAAGGGCGTAGACCTGCAGGCAGGACACAACTACGGCTCCTTCGGAAGAAGGGCTAATCAAAGAAAAGGAAATAAAGAGCTGAATCGGTAAAAGACATCAGAAGGCTTTTCAGAAAAATAACTTCGGAATAAAGGCAATCTGAGCCCGCGGGTTCTTGGCTTTTGTTTTATAAAGCTTAGAACCCCGCGAAACGAGGTTAGCTGAAGCGTGCCCTGTTTCGAAGTTATTTTATGATAGCAAAAATACAGTCTTTATTCAGCTCTTTTTATATTCTCTTTTTCATTATCTATCTTCCCATAAGAAGGTTCTTCCGTACCTGCCTCAGGAAGTCCCTGCAGGACTCGCTGCAGCTGTCCTTGTCTACGGGAATCAGAGCATTGCCGCCGATATCCAAAAGATACAGTGTTTCCATATCTATGATGTTTTTCAGCTCTTCATAGTACACAATCATACTGCTGCGTTCCGTCTTCATCAAAAAGTAGTTTCTTATGAGAGGCGATGCTTACCGAGTAAATTCAGCTTTTTATTGGAAGACCGATACAGATTCTGAAGTTGTCCATATAAAAGATAAAACAGCAAAAATGGAACAAGAACCATAAGAATTACCATGCAAATGGCAAAAAAGCTATTTCCCATCCAATACTGAGTAAATGCCAAAAGGCCTAGAGCAAACCAAAAGATAAAAACCAATCCCCAGATTTTCTTCTTATAATAGGACATCATGAAACGAATAAACTTCTCTTCACCGGGCAGATATCCTGCGGTATATTCCGGAATCTTATCCCCTGCACGGCGATAACGATGAAGCTCTTCCGTAGTCCATCTTCCGTTTTTCAGACCATCTCACGTCCTGCTCTGAAGAAGTATTCTTCTGTCCTGCCTCGGTGATTCCTTCCTTGTTCTGTCCTCTTCTATCTTCAGAAAATTCTTCTTGATTTTTAGCCCTAAGCTTCTCGGATTCTTCTTCTATAAGATGGTACTGCTCCTCCTTGGATCTTCTGGCATTCCATCTGGCTAAGTCTTCGGAAAGCCCCACCAGCTCTTCTTCCATGTCTTTATTTTCTTCTGCTGCCATGCTTTTTCCTTTCTGTTCCTGCTGTCTTTTTCTTTGCTCCTTTTCACTTTGGAAAATCGAAAGCTTCCCAAGACTTTTCCAAGACCGAAATATTGTCCCGTGAGGAATAAGCCAGCTTTGCCTTTTTCAGTTGCAAGCATTTCTTTTTCATCCAATAGGGAAGAGTCTACATGAACGCCAAGATTTCCGCCAAAAACAGGTCGTGACTTCCCAGCTCCAATACCTGCTTTACTTTACATTCCATATTTACCGGGCACTCTGAAATCATGGGACGACAAGCATTTTCCCCTCTTCCTGATGCAAATGCAGTTTTTCCCACTTATTGATATCTCTTCCGGAACGTACACGGCCTCATCCGTTTCCCTGTACCAAATCTTCCGTAGGAAGATTTTACTAAACTCTCCGGTTTCCATCAACATAGCATGGGAGTACCGCTCCTTTCGAACGGAAATGGAGAGCATAGCCGGTGTGGAGCAAACTGGTACCTGCCCAGGCCACCGTAAGCATGTTGCTTTTCCCTTTTTATTTTGACAAGTCACCAGCACAGGGAGGCACCGGATGCAGCATATTTCCGGGCTCCACATTTCCTAGCCATAGAGCTTCCTTTCTTCCAAAACAATACAATTCATTGTATCGAGATTAGGATAAAATTCCTCTTTGTACGATGGGGATGATCCAAATAGGGGCCCACAAAAGCCAGGAAAAAGCTGAGAATTGCCGCTCGAACAACTGCTGTCAGAACAATTCCCACCACAATGGCAATCAGCTGGGCTCTGGCAAAAGTTTCGAATATTCTTATTCTTCGTAGCTCCGAGACTCATGATAATCACCACAATAAGTCCTACCAGAGAATCGCAAAAACCACCTGATATGGGAAGAGTGAAGATGCCGGTACCACCTTAAGCTCCTCAGGCAGGTCTTCCTCGAAATATCCCATGGGCCCGCTTTCTTTCAAAAGTATCTCTGCTGTACTGTTTTCCATGCTCTGCTGCTCTCCGCCTACAGTGCCGTTATTGTTCTCATATCCTGTACTTCCATAGTGCCTCCTTTATACTGTCCTTTTCAATCCTTCTCCAACCCTTTGTTTATACCATGAATCGGCTTTTCCATGTGACAAGAGCGTAAAACCATCGTTTGCTTTCTGAATTTGTGCATTATATATAATAGAAAGATTTGAAAAGGAGAATTTGCTATGTCTTGTACAACAATTTTTGGTTGGTAAGGATGCCAGCTACGACAGTTCCACTGCATGATCGCCCGTAATATAGATTCCGGTTCCGGAGAGTATACTCTGAAGAAAATGATTTCCGTTTCGGAAAGAATCCTCCCAAAAATACGTTCCGTGCTGTCTCATGTGGAATTCCTCTTCCCGGACAAGGCACTGGATTATGTTGCTTCCCAACGCCTTAAAACGATAGCGGTATCTGGGGCGAGCGCCGCTACCAACAGTGCCAATGTCTCCGTTTCCGCTACGGAAACCATACCAGTAACGAGCTGGTGCTGGCAGCGGATCCCCAGTAGTGCTTCATAAGGAAGGCAGGGCAGAAATTCCGGAGGCATCGGGAAGAAGATATGGTAAGCTTACTGCTGCCTATATTCATTCCGCAAGAGAAGGAGTCCTTCGTCTCGGAGAGCTCTTTGGAAAAAGTACGGCACCTATGAGATGAACGGAATAGCTTTCTCCGATACCAAAGAGATTTGGTGGCTGGAAACCATCGGCGGACATCATTTTATCGTCAAAAGAGTTCCGGATGATTCCTATGTGATGATGGCCAACCAGCAGGGGCATCGACTCCTTTCGATTTAAAGGATGCCTTCGGAAAGCAGGAATCACATCTGCTCCAAGGATTTAAAGGGAATTTATCGCAGAGCATCATTTGAATCTTTCCATGAGGAAGAGTTCAATCCCAAGAGCGCCTTCGGCAGATCACTCCGATGCGGACCATGTGTATACACTCCCAGAACCTGGATATGCTGAAGACCTTGAGATCCCCACTGCTTCCGTTATGAAGGGGAAAATGCAGACTTCACCCCGGATTCCGATGACATCCCCTGGAGCATGGTGCCGGAAGAAGATTAGTCCCATGGATGTGAAAATACGTGCTCTCCTCTCATTTCCAAGGCACCAAATATGATTGCTACGGAAAAATACGGAGATACGGTCATGTGGGACAGTTCCGTCCCATCGGCATCGAGCGCACCTGCTTCCTGTCTCTCCACCAGAATAAGAAGAAAAGATTAAGGACTTGGGTGCATTACATGGCTTGCCTTCAGGCAATGTCTTTAATGCCCTGATTCCCTCTTTTCTCCTCCGTGGGAAAGATTCCGCTTACTTCAGCACCACCAGAAGGAAGTCAGCACAGACAGCTTTATTGGAACAACCGGCTCATCGGCGCTGTGCAGTCGCTTCCTACGCCATCAGCCGTTTCACGTGGAGCGCTATCAGAACTCCGTACAAGCCAAAGTGCTATCAGCTGATTCTGGGTGCAAGAAGGAAAGTGCAAAGAAAAAGAGAAGTCAGGAAGAAATTCGAGCAGCTGGAAGAATGCAATGAAAAAGATTGCCCGTTGTGCGCAAGCGAAACCGCCGAGCTTTTTGGACAAGGTATTGTTTGAAGCCAGCAGCGTGATGAAAAACTCCTATTCCCGCTCCGACGCTAGAGGCACTGTAAGGCGGCATGGCCAACGTATTTCGTAAAAAGCAATGCCCTGGTACAAAGCGTAATGCCCGATAAGAAACAAATTCCCCATTATAGAAAGAGGTATATTTATGACAACATTGATTTCCGCGGAAGATGCTTGGGCGCTATGGACGATTCTGTCCCTTAGCGTGGCCATCTCTATACCTGGAACAAAAATATGTCTGGGCCAACAAGATTACCGGCTGTATCTCAGCCACAGTCTTCACTTTGGTGCTGGCAAACCTGAACATCATCCCTACAGAATCACCGGTATATGATGCGGTATGGAGCTATGTAGTTCCCCTGGCTGTACCCTGCTCTCTTCAATGCCAATGTAAAGAAGATTTTAAAGAATCCGGCAGAATGCTGGCCATCTATCTTCTGAGTAGTGCTGGAACTCTCTGGGGGCTTTGTGGCTCACTTTTAGCTTTGAAAAATGCTATCAAGCTCAAACGATATTATTCCCTATGTTCATGGAACCTATACCGGCGGCGCAGTAAACTTCGTAGCCATGTCCGAGCAGTATGCTGTCCAGGAAAAACCGTATCCGCTGCCATCGTTGCGGATAATCTTTTTGATGGCGCTTTATGTTTTCGTTCTTATTTCCCTGCCTCCATGGCCATCATCAAAAGCTGTATAAGCAGCCCTATGAGGATGCCCTCTTGGCACAGTCCGAAGAGGACCGGGATAAAACAAAAACCATGGCAGCGAAGTTTTGGGGGAGCAAAAGCATTTCCCTAAAGGACATTGCCTTTTGCGGTAGGGCATTGCCTTTACCATCGTAACTGTTTCCACCAAGCTCTCCGGAGTCATCAGCGGATTTCTTCTCCGGAAAAAGACGCCTTCAGTCAGTTTATGGGCGGTTTCTTCGGGAGCAAATACCTGCTGATTACCACCATTACCATGATGATTGCCTCCTTCTTCCCGAAGCAAATGTCTTCCGTGAAGGCTCTCAGGAAATCGGTACCTTCCTGATTTACCTCTTCTTTGCGGTAATCAGTGCCCCTGCCTCCATTCTTTTGATTATTAAAGAATCCCCTGCTTTTGGTTCTGGCTTTGATTATGGTGGCGGTAAATATGATTATTTCCCTGATTTTTCGGAAAAATCTTTCAAGTTCTCCATCGAAGAAATCATCATTGCCTCCAATGCCAATATCGGCGGCCCCACCACAGCGGCGGCCATGGCGGTTTCAAGGGCTGGACAGAGCTGATTATTCCGGGACTTTTGATCGGAACTCTGGGCTATGTGATTGAAATTATCTGGGCATCTTTGTGGGAATGGTTTTGCATTAAACAAAAACTTTACCGACTTTGTGAAAAAGAATCTCATTCTGCATAAAATACAAAAAGCAGAAGACACAAAAACACAAAAGCAGGAAGAAACAGAAAGAAAGAAAAGAGATGCAAAAAATCAAAACTGTCTCCCTATACAGCATGAAGACTATGGATATCTTGATTTTTTTGTAGGCCCTTTTTCTAGTTCAGTAGCCAATCAATTAAACACAACATGAATTCCCTCATATTCCTCGTCCAATGCCTTTGTCTAAAGTAATCACCATTTTTGTATAATTATCGAATTTGCTGTAAAGGCTTCAATTCTCTGTTTCTACTCGTCTCTCCAGCATGCTCTCCGTAACTGTACATAAGCTTTTTCATTGGCCTTTAGCAACAAAATCAAGCTCCAAACTAACTATTTTTCCAATAGACATCATAGCTCGACACCAATAATTCAAAATATACTATATTTTTCCAAGCTATGTCCCCTATCTCTATCCCGAAAACCTAAGAGATAATTTCTAATCCGATATCCACGATGTAATATTTCCAGAGTTCTCAAATACTCCTTCCTTAATATCAAATCCTGACTTCGTAGAACATAAAGGATTCTTTTAGCGCTTTGCATAAGTTGCATAGTTTGCTGCCGGCCTCCCTGCCTCTCACGATTTTTCCAGCAAATTTTTCCGATACCAGAGTATTGCTCACGGAGATTTGAGGATGTAGTGTTGCCGTATATCAGCTCAAAAATAGTATGATTTTTCTAAGAAGCCCGCATCCGTAATCTGCCGCTGTCCTCTTCTTTTTCCCGTTCTAAGATATCTCGAAGCACCACCGTTGAATAGATGCCGTCCAGCATAGTCATCACTCTATCTTGCTCAAGCCAAAATCTGCAATTCCGGGCATTCCGCCATAGCGCATATAAGCATCAAGTAAAATCTCTTGTTTTCTGCGATTTCTCCATTTTCCTTCCAGGCACGTTTTTGTTTGTTTCAATAGGGGTCTGATAGTCTTTCAAAATATAACCATGAAAGTCTATGATTCCTTTAAGACAACGGATACATTTTCACTTCTATATACCTTCCGGCCAAGTAGGTGGAATACTCCGAAGACAAAAAGATAGGAATTCGATCCTGTAATATAAATATCGCAGTTAAAAATCTACATGAAAGGAATTATGCATTTTTCCCATTGATGAATTCTTTGCAATTCATCAAAAACAATAAGTTCTTTGATTCTTCGAAATCTTTTTCGATAAGCATAAATCCTTATAACTCATTTCTTGAAATTCTAAAGATTCAAAATTGATTACTATAATCTGCCTCTTGTTTTTACTCCCTGAACGCAAGAGATGTTCCTGCATCAACTTTAAAAAGACTGGACTTACCACACCTTCTGATTCCTGTGATAACCTTCACCGGCTCCGTGTCTTGAAAAGCAATCAATTTATTCAAGTAAATATCACGTTTCTTTAATTTTTCTATTCTGCTCACCTCTTACACCTCCTTTGCTAAATTTGATAATAAGAATACCCTAAACTTTTATTTTTCAAGTTTAGGGTATTTATCAATCAAACTTTTCTCTATTTTCCTATTCTTTTCTTGCTCTACTTATTTCTGTGTTTTTATTCTGTTGTATCTGATTCTGTTGTATCTGATTCTGTTGTATCTGATTCTGATTTTTCGTATTCTTATCCGTTTTTCTGTTGTTTGTCTCTCCTCTGTTGTAAAAATAGTTCTGTTGTATTTTTCTTGTTTGCTGATGAATTTTAAGCTATGAAGGAGGATTGCATAGCAGATTTTCAAGAAAATTACCTAGAAACAAATCGACAGGAGGAGCAGGAGCAGGTACGACAACTGGCCGATGATCCTGATGTACAGGCACGACTCACAAAGATTCGCGAAATGCGAAAATATCAAATGGAAAAATTATCTTATCGTTGCGGCCATCGTATGGCCGGTTTACTGATTATTGTGTTTAAAGTTATTCGGAATTTTGCTTGTAGGGCTCCTTTATTTTTGTCTATCGTCCGAAAAAAGAGCAAAGAAAACGCTTACTTTGCAAAAGAGCGTGTAAGAATAACGATGATTTGTATGCGGAGAATTCCTAAAGCCCATTCTTCAGAAAAATCTTCCAAAAAGCAAATCTTGGACAAAGAGAAGCCTGCCTCTACAGGCCATGAAAAAGGTAACGCCCAAATCAGAAAAATATGAGCCTTTCTTCTTCCTGTCTTTAGGAGATGAGCAGGATACTCACGTGTAATCTCTACTCTTCCCACACGGAAACCAGAATTGAGACCAGAGACGGAAAGGAATATGCACGTTCGGGTGACAGACTTTGTCGGACAGGTATTTTCCATACGACTCCCGTAAACTTTAACGGACAGCTTCAGTGGTTCTACCAAAAACTTTGGTTCTGAAACGAGAAGTGCAGGATGCCTGTCGAGCCCTGCCCGGAGAGCAGAAAATTGATGTGGAAGATATTCAGCACAACGAAAAACTTCAACATCTACTGTAGCGATAGAGCTTTCCGCAAGAAAGTTCTTAAGCCCAAGAGTCTTGACCTGGTTTGACGAACACATTTCTCAAAACGGTCTTTGCGTCTATCTGGAGGAAATAGCTGTATGTCTCCTATATACCGATAACTTTATCTTCCCACACCTCAGACTCCTGAAAAGTAGACGGCTTATCTATTGAGAAGGAATATAAGGGCTTCAGGAAGCAGCTGGATTTTCTTTTGAATTTTACAGGTATTCCAAAGCTAAAGAGAAAAAGAGCTATAGAAAAGCCATCAAAAGACCGAGTAAACCCGCATAGCGATGGTTTATCGGTCTTTTTCATCATTTAAGAAGTATCTCATAATATCTCCTAGTCTCCCAATGCTCCTTCAAAAGCCCGTGCTATATCAAGGGACAGCATCAAGCTAATGCCATAGCCTACAAAGATAAAAGCCTCCCATAGGAAGGCATCTTTAATCTTTATTTTTCTTTAGAAGCAGAAAGGGATGAACGTAATCGCACAAAGAATAAAGGAAAAAGAAGAATGATACAGGCTGCACTGATACCGGAATAAAAGCAATGGCGGCATATAATTTACATCTCCATTCCCAGTCCCCCTTTGAGAGGAATACCATCAATAGAAGAAAGAGCAATAAAAATAAACAGGGAACCTAAGGACTGGAAAGAATTCTTTCACCAAGGTGATAATACAAAATTTCAATAGAGTCCTATCACTACCCCTGCCACCAGAAAGATGAGCACTAAAATATTCGGAATAATGTATTTTTCCCCGTCTACAATGTACTGCCAGCAAAATAAGAAATAGCAGAAGTCAGACGAAAGATAGCAAAAGTATCTACTGCATTCTGTGCCGTGAAGTAGCCCAATACAGCGGAAAAACAGAATAAACAATCCATACAATATATTTTTGCCTTTTTATCGAAAATCGGATGGGTTTTCCTTTTTATCTATCCTTTTCTACTGTTGCTGTTTTTGATGCCCATACCAGCAAAATGTGGCTAGCTAATAGATAACACAGAGAAAGCTTAGATATAATACACTGATGCCTATTTTTAAAAGCCATGTTTTCCCCTTTAATAGTCTTCCAATCCCCACAAATGAACCTTCACCTCTGGGATAAGTCCAATGGTTCTGTTTTTAAAAAGATTAAACCAAAACTTCATCTTGTACTTGGCAACAAGGGTTAAGTCAGCTAGATTGATGACTGTCCCGCTAAGCTCCATGTTCCTACTACACCCAATTTTTAATTTGGTATAAGCACTGAGTTTTGTTCCATCCCCAGTAAATAGGAATAAAATCGATCTCTCCAGTACACCGGAAGAAACTGTTTCATTCTTGTGCCAGCTTTCCGCAGAAGAAAGCTTTGGTCTCGTACCGCATAACGCTCAAATCTTTTGCAAAATAGTGCTCACACTGGTATTCTCCAAGCTTATCTTTTCATTCCAGTCAGGATCAGACTCAGACTATTAGCCGTTTGCCAAAGTATGCACTCACTTGATTCTGCGCCGAAAACACAAAGAACACACCATTCAATGCCATAAATAGAAAAAGCAGAATATGGGCAAGATAATCGCCGCCTCTAGGGGTAACAGAGCTCTTTCTCTAGAAGCGTCTCTTTAAGATTGTTTCAACGCATCTGCAACGTGATTTCGATTGCTCTTCATTTTATCGTTTTTCCTCTTTTCCCATCATGAATCCTCTCCAAAAGAAATGTACAAACCGAACAAATCCTTTTCCAAGATTGATAAAGAGTCTACCAATCCTGCTATCTTGGAGATCACCCTATTTTTATTATTAAAATACTGGCTAAAATGAACCGTGTTTGACGTAATGAAGCACATCAGGGTTGAGGCAACTGCCACTACTTTTTACTTTGTTGGATTCTTTTAAGCCGACTTTTTCTCCAACAAAGGGTGCAAAAAGAAAATCAAAAGCTTTTCAGCTTCCAGTACATAATGGCATCGTCCAAAGATCATCCGGAACTCACTTTACCCTTACCGTTTCCTTACCGCCACCATTTCATCCCACTGCTTCGTAAGTCTAAATCCCTAAAAACTACTGCTTTCTCATTTCCGTGTGTGAGAAGATTCATTTGTTTCAGACTGAGATAGCGATACAAGCCTATATTTTTCAATATCTTGTACTGTTATCTCCTCTTTGTATTCAAAGCCTTCGTATTTATAATTCTCTGCCCACTCTCACTACCGCGCATTGCAGGCTGCTATAAACATGTTTCGCTGATACAAATGAACGGATAAAGCCACATAAGAATAAAGATAGAAAATATCATTTCCTATCCCCCATTCCAGCATTATGGTTCCCTCTTCACTTCGAACATCCATAACTCACCTCTTTTTGTTCCCATTGTTTTCATTTACTATTTAGAAAAACCGATGCCATAGCTTTGCTTCCTGACTTTAAGTCTTTTTAGATAGAGAGCCGCTTTTCACCGACCACTCACTCAGCTTCTTCTTGGTGTCCGGCACCGAAACATATATTCATTGGTATATTTGCTGATATAAAGCTTTATTTCCCTTTAAGATAGGCACAAAAGTCCCTGATCTGAAAATCTGCTCATCAAACCAAGCCAGAACACTTGGACTTAAGAACTTTCAGGCAGCAATCTCATCCGTACAGTAAATGTTGTAATTTTCATTGTGCGCGCATCCTCCATCAATCTTTCTGCTCTCCTCTAAGGCTCCCAGCATATTTTCCCTGTGCTCTATATTCAAATGCTAGTTTCTTTGTGGGCACAATCCGTACATGCCCTTGATAAACTTCCGTCAGAGTTAGAGCATACAAAAACGCCTGGAAAATCTCTCACTGTCTTAGTTCGTTTTTCCTTTCCACTCTTGTACTCTTCTTCATGCCAGGCATACAAATTACAAACACTAAGGTTTCTTTCATCATTATTTCAATGCATAAATTGATTATACTTCTCAGACTTGGGAACCATATTTTACATCCTCTATAGGCTCTTCTCCCCAGGGTGAATCTTAGCCTTCGGAAGGATTGCCCCCAGTATCAGATTAAGAATCTGTTTCTGTATAGATATCATCCAAATCGATATCACTTTTGCTCTAAAAAAGGGATGATGATTAAGACAAACAGCAGGATTACTGCCAAATGAAAGCCTGCAGACGAGGCAGATAGACATCACGAAGAGACAAATTAGTCCCTTAGCAGCATGTCTACACCTTTGCCTGTCTCTTTTTACAAGTTCGTCTTTTATCAGTTTATAGTTTTTAAACTCTTCAGTGCGTTTAAGTTCCTTTAATTTCTACTACTTCAGCTGTTAATGCCATTTTCCTATTTTTCTCCCTAAAATTGTACTTCCGCTGCTTCTTTCACCCCTGATGCAATTTCTTGGCCCTTCCCTTCCTCTGTCTTTCATCGATAACTGATAAAAATACCCACCGTATCCTAATCTCTTGATTCAACTCTTTAAAGGCTGAGTGCTGCTTTTTCGATTGACCATGCATCCAGCATTTTCTGTGTATATGGCACTTGGAACAGATAGTGATCCTGATATACTGAAATAAACAGCTTATTTTCTTTCAAATATAATGATAATCCTTCTGTTCTCTAATACCCAAAGCTGTTTTCGTACAATCAAGTGTAAACCCGCCTGTACTTTTTGTAATGGGCACAAATTCATTTAATTGATACTCTGTGGTAGCGTAATTCCCGGTATAAAGCTTTTACTCAAATGATAATCCGTTTTTCCTTATACTTTTCCTTTTGCCTCCAATTGCACAAAGGTTCTGTAAACCGCATAAGATACTGATCTTGATTTGTTCCAAAAGCATCAAAACTAAACAATGCTCCCCATAGTCCAGCCTTCAGAAAAGCCTTTGCTCATCTTTTTAAGCCCATAGCCTCTGTGGGTTTTTGAAATCTTTATTTTTCTTTCTTACCCCCACCATCCTTTTTCCGCCGGAGGAATCATTCCTCCGGTCTTTCCGAACTGTCACCACCTGAGTCTTTGGCACTTGATGAGCCACCGGTACCGGAGGATGTCGGAAGAGTCACGGCATTATCCGAGGAGCCTTGCGTTTCTTCACTGTTATTTTTGGATTTTTCGCCAAGCCCTCTGTCTTTTTCTTTAATCTTACCCTGTAAAAGCATCACTTATACCGGTGCATTGCAACAGGTCAGCAATTAAATCCGGAAGTCCGGCGGTAGACATATAGGCTTTTAGCTTAATAAAACTAACAGTTGTTTGTTGACCAAAAGAATCATATCAATAAAGGCCTCTACTATAAGAAGGATTACAAAAAAATAGTGCTATAAAAGGGACCTGTAACGCTTGATGCCTGAAGCCAATCTGATTCTGCAATAGCAGGAAGATTCGTGAGTAATCTTAATAAGAAGATATTAAAGAAGGTACCTACCTGTGCTCCTTTTTCCGAGTTGGAACCGGTAAATAGATACTCTAATTCTGCTCCCTTGTATAATTTGTCGCCTGCCTGCATTGTCCATCTTGGGATAATTCCAAAAATCTCCGTCTAAGAAGCCTATGTTATAGGTACCTGCCATTTCAAAAATATTGCTATAATCATATCCCGTTAAAGTGGAGCCATCACTGTAATTGGTTCTGTTAGGGCATGTTGTGAACACCGTAACCATAGAAGATAGTTCTTCCCCAGGTTTTCTTTGAACATAAGAAGTCGACCAAGATTTTGAGTCTGCTACTTGCCCAATCATATATGCCTTGAAAAAGTAACCATGCTGGTCAAATAAGACCCAAGAGCTTTCAAAATTCCCCAAAAATCCGCTCCGCTTACCGCTGTAATGAAGTCGGTGATAGAGGAGACAAATCTACAATACTGTCCGTCATTTCTGCTGATCCCAGATCCAGTACACCACTTTGATTTAATCAGTTCATTGGGATCCAAATTAGAATCTAAGGAACCGTCATACAAAATTTTTACCCCTAAAATCTCATACAACAAATCCTTAAGCTGTGTTGCAATATCCACGCTATCATCAGAACCCTTTAATGATGTTTTGTAAATCTCCATATAAAGCTGCTGTTCTTTGGTCCACATCCTCTATTTCCGACAAAGACTACATAGCCTCAATTTTTCGTCTTTTTCAGCAGAGTAAGACTCAGTTTTTTCGCCTGCTCTTCTAATTTTCCATCATCTTCTTTTCCGTCATTGTATAATTCCTTTTGATAGGAATCTAAACTGTTTTGAACCTGATTATTGATTTCATGATAAGTCACGAAACAAAGGATCCTGTAACGTATCCACATCATGTTTATTCTTATCATATTCTTGAGCATTACTAATCAGTTCATCCGCTCTTTTCTAAACGATTCCTGGTTCTTTACAAAATCTCTCTCCTTCTCTTTTAAAGAAGAAAAGCTTCTCTTTTAGATCTCTGGTAGCTGTACCAAAAGGCTCCGGCTTTTGCTGTTTACATCACTAATGTAGGAATCTAAAGAAATATCCTCACCATTATCCTTCTTGCTTTGCCTCTTCCAGCGCTTGATAAGCATCATCGTAGGCCTTTCTTGCTTCTTTTATACTTTGTTAAAGACTCTCGTATTTCCTTTGCTTCATCAGAGTATTCTTTTAAAAGATTTTGCCATATTAATGGCGGAATCGGTAATATCAATAGCGTTCTTTCCGCCATCCATCACATTTTTACATACCTTTTGAGGAATCTAAATTATAGAAGTTAGATAATAAATCTTCTATGTTTAAACCTTCCACCAAAGTATTGATAGGTACGGAAAAGCTCACTGTATTCATAAACTTCCTGTCTTAATGCCAAAGGTTCAATAAGCGAATTTTTCCTTCTGCCGATCCTCCCGCTAAGCTAATAGCTTTTCCGAAGCCTTGGACGTTCGCTTCCAGATAGCTTTGATAACGAGAATCCAAAAGACTCTTTCCTGATCCTGTCTCACCGCCATAAAACCGAACCGCTCATCCAGGTAGGGGTCATAATGGGCAAGAGCAGAAAAAATAGAGCTTCCATCAGCTCTTCAATAATGGCTTGTGCGCTTTGTATTCTGGCATATTCTACGAAAAATCAAAGTACACATCAGCAAAGGAGAAACAGTCAATGCCAAAAATGGAAATCATTCCCTTTTCCGCCATTTATATGAGAATACAAAAACCGCTTCAGTTTTTATGAATTCCTAAAAATAACTTTTTCATCTGCCCTCCCTTGCAAAAGCGAATCTATAAAGACAGTAAAATTACTCTATACCTTTTATCCTTTTGTTTTTCTCGTTTTCTCTCATTTTTCAAAGGAAGGAATCGTACTTTTCCCGCTGAGCAGAGAATCTCCCGGATAAGTTACCGGTCTTTTTGCATTTTGTCTCGTCTTTACGCCCTTAAGATAAAACTGTTACTCTTCTGTGCTCTATACAACTACATAAGCTTTAAACAATTTTATTATCGCTCTTTATTCTATCCGAAAAGGCTCTTTTTCAATAATTTTTATTAAAATAGCTGTATTTTTAATTTATAATTAATGACATTAAGGATGTTTTATGTATCTGCAAATTTCCGTTAAAAAACGAAAAAGGAGAAGCCGTAATCAAACAACTTCTCCTCTTTCTCAGCTATTGTTTTGTATAGCTTTTTCGTAGCTATTTTTTTAATCTGTGGAACACCATTCTCTACCCATCTTCCTTCCGAATCTACCTGGTAGCCATCCGGCGTTTTTCGTTTCGATAGAGATGCCCTTCGTTGTTTCCGCTGTCCGCTCCGAGATAATAGCAATATCCGTCAATCCACTGCCATCTGTCAACATTCTTCCCATCCAACCGTCGGAGCCAGGGAAGAGATAGTATTTACTGCCATTCAAGTCTACCCATCCTGTTGCCATGTAGCCGCTATCTGAAAATAGTACCAGTAGGACTTTCCATTGTAGGCTTCATAACCCCAGGTACTCTTTGGATAGCTTCCGTCTTTTTCTCTTGTACCACCAGCCTTTTTCGTCTTTTACCCATTCTCCATTGGAAAGAGAACGATCTACTCCTAAAACTTGCCCGGCAGGACTTCCACCAACAATAGAAGAGCCTCCCCTGAGCCGCCGCTGCTTCACCGGAGCCACCACCACTGAATGAGCCTCCACCCGAAGAACCTCCACTGCTGCTGCCACTAAATGAACCACTACCTGAGGAACTGCCTCCGCCGCTGTACGAGCTACCGCCTGATCCGCCGCTATGAGAGGAGCCACCGGTATTTCCACCTGCACCCGTTAATGTGATGTAGTCCGGGTCATACAAGGTAACTTTCAGGCTTCCTGTCACAGGATCGATTGAATCCAAAGAGCTTGTTCTCGGATCTATCTTCCATTCTTTATCATTGATGTAGAACTTGGTTACAAGACTTCCATCTATACCACCGAAGGTGAGACGATAATGCTGATAGAATTCATCTTCAGGGTAAAATCCCGAAGCACACGGCGATAGGTGCCCGGCTTTGTGATTTTCGATCCGCTTCCGTAGTATCCGCCCCTCGAAACATCCTCTAATGCATACTCACAGTTTACTTTATTTTCACCCTTATGCGGAATGGACACCTCCAGCCATGGGTCCTCTCCATTTCTATCAAGCAGTCCATCCCCCATTTTACTCCATGTGGTATGGGGTACCTCATCTCCCAATTTTCCATACTGTAAATCTTTCTCCGGAAGAAACATCCTGATTTCTTTAAATGGATAATCTTCTTCTACATAAGTCATAGACCTTCCAGAAAAATAAAGAACGAGTTTGTTTGCATTCTCTTCTTCTCCCGCAAACAAGAAAGAATAGGTATGATGAACTCTATTGCTTGCTTGTCCATAAACGGTTTCCAGAGAAAAGCTATTCCGTAAATCATTCTCGAACCAGTAATTCTTGTTTGTCGTGGTCAACTCCATGTCATAAAGATAGACTCCGGGGGTAAATTCCCTTTCCGTGTACCTCTCATAGTCACTTTCCCCGGTCATCTTGTTATAATAGATAGGAGAGGAAATGTAGATATCGTCTACATCTATGAACTGATTCGGGGCATCCCCCTTCCGATGAATCTTCAGCTTCAAGTTCTTTCCTCTGAGATCAAGCTCTTGCACCCGCATCCTGTCTCTCGGTGCATTAGGCATCAAATCTTTTAGTGGTTCACGTAGTTGAATCCCGTCAATGACTATCTTTCCTGCAGGGCGGAGTCTCGCCGAAAATATCCATAGTTAGCTCCGGCAGATTGTGTCCCATGCAAGGAAGAAATATTTGAAGAGCTGGCTCGAAATTCCGTCCCATTTTCCCCCGCATAAACGCTCATCTTCCCTGCCATAAAAGAGAGCACAATGCCCATACATGCCGCGAATACTATTCTGCTTCTTTTCATCTGCACCTCCTGTAAGCCTGTACTATACTGTTAAGAGCTATTTTATCACCATTCCGTAGGCATTGCTATATTAATAATTAATCTTATATCTTTATGGCATGCTTTTAATGACTTATTCCATATGTTCTCCCAAAGGTTTGCTAAACCATTTTAAAGATTAATGAAACGAAATGGCGCAAGCTTCACCTGCAATACTCAATAAAAACCAAAGCATCCCAAACCCTAACGGTCTGAGCGCTTTCCTATTATTCTTTACTTTTCACAGTTTATTTTCTGTTTTTGCAATTCCCTTTCGTCATACCCTTCGCATATAGTAAGTAAGTCAAACATATAAGGATTGTTTAACGTCTGTCTCGCTAGGTCTGATTGATATATAAAAATATAGCTTCTATATTCTTGCACTGGTTAATGATTCGTTGATTATGCCCGCACGGTATTTGTTTGACACAATGAATTACTCTTTCATCAAATTGGGCTACACCCTGTAGCCCTTTTTCTGTAGAAGGGTACTATCTTCTGGTATCCATTACCTAGTGCCATTGGAAAAAGAGCGCAAGCTTCGCCTGCAATACTCAATAAAACCAAAAAGCACCCAAACCCTAACGGTCTGAGCGCTTTCCTCTTGTAGAACAGATACCGCATAAATAGCTTATTTTTATTTCTTCGTCGAGATACTTACGAATATCCAAGGATGCGGCAATAAAGATTACGATACCGATGGCGATGTACTGCGCGTTGGCATTTACACCAAGGTACTGTAGTGCAGTCTTTAAAAGCTCCAAAACCGCCACACCGATGAAGGCACTGGATACCTTACCTCGTCCTCCGGTTACGGATACACCGCCCAGGGCGCAGGCTGCGATAGCCTCCATCTCATAACCAAGTCCGGTATTTACGGAGGCTCCTCCGGCTTTTGCTCCCAGCATATAGCCTGCCATGCCGTAAATGCTGCCGCCTTCGCATAAATCAATACCAAGGTAGGTTTACAGGAACACCGGCAACCTCTGCCGCCTGTGGGTTTCCACCGATAGCATACATATATTTTTCCATGTCTGGTCATGTTGAAAGATGAACCAGGTTAATGCAGCCATCAAAAAGAGCAATCCAGATTAAATAGCTTAAGCCTAGGAATTTTCCGGTGAGAAAACGGTATAGGGACTCAATGTAGCCTCCCAAAGGAGTTGCGTTGGTGTAGAAGACCTAAACCGTAGATGATTTCCATCATTGCCAGGGTAGCAATGAAGGGAGGTACGGAAAGGTAAGCAATAAACCAACCGGTGATGGTGCCGAAGAGGGCACAAATCAGCATAACCAGGAACAATACCACGAAGGAGTTCATGGGACTAATCTTAAGTAAAATTCCATTTCCCATGGAGCCCAGGGCTCGGACTGGAAGAAACGTCCGGAATAATCCGCCTTTTGCAGAAGAGTTCCTGCAAGGCAGGGCACCGAATCGATCGTACGTCCTGCAGAAAGGTCACAGCCTGCGGTAATAACGCAACCTGCAATTCCTAAGGCGATAACTAGACGATAAGACATGTTGCCAGAAGGTTCATTCCGTTATCCGCGGTTAAAAAGTTCTTTGTGGTCAATCCTGTGTAAATGACCAGGATGAACATAACGATAATAACGCCGTTATTAATCAGAAAATCCGTTAATTTTTTGTTTTTGTGTCTTTTCCATTTTCTTTCCCCTAAAAACATCATGTAAAGTTCATTACATTTTTCCTGGGTCATTTCTTCCTGCTGATTCAGCTCTCCGGTGAGCTTTCCGTTACACATTACGCAGATACGGTCCGCCATACCCAGAAGCTCCGGCATTTCGAAGAAATCATAATGATCGTCTTGCCCTGTTTTGCCAACTCTTCCATGATTTCATAAATCTCATGCTTTGCCCGATATCAATACCTCTCGTAGGCTCATCCATAATCAGAATATCCGGATCCTTGGCCAGCCAACGGGAAATGATTACCTTCTGCTGGTTTCCTCGGAAAGATTTCCGATATGCTCTTTCATGCTGGGGTCTTGATGGACAGACGCTTGATATTGTCATCCACCACCTTGTTAATGGAAGGATGGTCCAGCATAATTCCTGCCTTTAAATACTTCTTATAAATCGAAACACCCACATTGTCCTTGATGGAGAGACAGCCGAAAATACCGTTTCCCCGGCGATCCTCGGTAATCATACCGATACCCGCATCCATGGCATCTCTGGGTCTTTTAATATTCACTTCTTTACCGTGAACCTTGATGGTTCCTTTAGCCAAATGACGGATACCGAAGATTCCTTCCATCAGCTCCGTTCTTTGGGCACCTACCAGTCCGCCGAAGCCCAGAATCTCGCCCTTTTTGATGGAGAAAGAAACTCCCCGGAAGGATTTTTCATGGATAGAGGTCAAATCCTCCACCTCCATAATGGTTTCTCCAATGCTGTGATGATGCTCCGGATAAATATTGTAACTCTCTACCTACCATCTTGGCAATAATCTGCTCGGTGGTCATCTCCTCTGCGGGCCAGGGTTCCTACATAGGTTCCGTCACGCATGATGGTGATATCATCGAAAATCCGCTTGATTTCATCCATCTTATGGGAAATGTAAATCATGGCTACGCCCTTTTTCTTCAAATCTCCCATAACCTTAAGAGAATTCTACTTCCTTATCGGAAGAGAAGAGGTAGGCTCGTCAAAGATAATGACCTTGGCATCGTGGGAAACCGCCTTGGCAATCTCCACCATTTGCATCTGTCCGATGGATAAGGAGGACAAAGAGCGCCTTCACATTGTAAGATAAACCAGCTCGGACAACCACTTCTCCGTATCCTGATTCATCTTCTTATGGTCAATCATCTGAATCGGTCCAGCTTTTTCACCAGGAAACGTCCCAGATACATATTTTCCGATACGGAACGGGCCAGTACCGGCTGCAATTCCTGATGCACCATGGCTCACCGTGCGGCATTGCATCATCAGGATTGTTGATTTCTACTTTATTTCCATCCAGATAAATCTCTCCTGATCCATCTTATAAATGCCGAACAGGCACTTCATCAGATTGGATTTTTCCGGCTCCATTTTTCTCCCATTAAGGCATGCACCGTTCCGGGACGAACGGACAGCTGCACCTGGTCTAGGGCCTTTCACCCGGAAATGATTTGGAGATATTTTTCATTTCTAACTTATACTCTGCCATTTCCTCCTCCATTTCTTCACACTACTCTTAGAATGAAAAAAACAATCAGGGGAGGCAAATACACAATGCATCTGCACTCCCCAAATTCGTTCTGTATTGGGAAAAATGTTTTTCTGCTCCTATTTCTTTTAGCAAATCTCCATTTTCCTGAAAATCCATGCTTTGAAAAAGTTTTCCTGCAAATCTTATTACTTTAAGAGATTTAATACATCCTGTGCGTTGTCCTTGGTAACCTTTACATAGTCACAACCGATGTAGTGGTCATTTCCCTTACCGCTAAGGTAGTTGATAGCTGCATCTCCTGCTGCGTGGGACTGTGTAGGGGAAGTCGTTAAATACGGTTCGGTCTGTGTTCCTGCCAATACGTTCTGGCAAGCCTCTTCAAGAGCGTCAACACCTACCAGGTAGATATCCTTTCAACGGTTCTTCCTGCTGCCTGAATAGCCTGTAATGCGCCGAGAGCCATGGAGTCGTTGTTACAGAAAACAACCTCGATATCTTTACCGTTCTTTGCCAATGCGTTAGCAACCAAAAGACTGTGCAAGAGCCTGATCCCAGTTACCAACCTGCTCGTCTAACTTGTTTACTTCCATGCCGGCATCCTGTAATGCCTTAACGGAGAACTCTGTTCTATACTGTGCATCGATGTTCTCAGGGTCACCCTGATCATGATGTAGTCAACTTTTTCCGTTGCCGTTCATATCCAGCTTATCCATTCCAACGGGCGATAATCTCTCCCTGAAAAGGTTCCGGACTGACGAGCGTCACATCCTACATAGGTTACATCCCAGTTCTTCTCTTCCCATCTCTTCTCTTCGTCCTGATCCGGCTCTCTGTTGATGTAAACCAATGGAATTCCGGCAGCCTGTACCTTATCGGTGATGGTAGCAGCAGAGGAAGAGTTAACAGGGTTAACAATCAAAACGTCTACCTTATCGGTGATGAAGTTCTCGATCTGGTTGGTCTGTGTAGCCTGGTCGTTAGCACCGTCCATAATCTTGATGTTCTCTTTTCTTGAATCCCTTGGATACAAGATAATTTTTCCAACTCTGTACGGAAGAGGTCATGAAGTTATCAGAGAACTGATAGATACATACGCCAACCTTCTTGTCGCTGAAGTCTCCGCTCATTTTCTTCTACAGCGGCCTTTGGTTCCTTCCATCGCCTTCTCTGTTGCCTTTGCACTTTCCTTCTGCTCAGCAGCTGCAGTAGTTGTCTTTCCTGCATTGCTGCTGCACATGCAACTAACATAGATACGGCCAATGCGGATACTGTCAAAGTGCTTAAAATTCTTTTCATTTTTCCTCCTGTTCGAAAATAACTTTCGACTATGTTTTAATAACAAGGAGGATTATAGCTTTTCTTTTTATAGAGTTTTCTTCTTTCATTCTTAGAATTTTTAGAATTCGGAAGTTTGGTGTTTTTCTACAAAAGAACTCGTTTTCTATGCAATACAGGTCTGAAAAGGGGCACGCTTTCGCTAGCTTCGCCCCTCCTCTATAGTTTTTACTGTCCGATAAAATGTATAGAGGTCTATCCTTCAGTTCTTCAAACAAAAATAGCGATATATTCTCCGATAATTCCGATGACAAAAAGAGCACCGCAAACATAAAGCAAAGCACCACCACGATGGTGGCATAGCCGGAGGGGCGCCCTTTCTGGTTAAAGGGTGTAAATCAAAAGCAGGTTCCCAGTCCTCCACTGCAAATAGCCGCAAAATCCCAAGCTGTAGGGCAAATTGGAAAAATGTAAAGAGGGTGTTTTTGGAAAACGCCAAAAGCTTACTTAGAGTAATGGCTTTTGCCCGCCTGCCTTGCCGCCGCCTCATAGCGAATGCTGGTTTTGGGAAAAGCCACGGACTGGACAAAACCCCGAAAGTATGGACTTTTTCCCGGTAATGCTTCTTTAAAACCTCCTGCACCTTTTTGGAAATGCTGAAGAAGTCGGAGGCATTTTCCTCAAAATGCACCGGAGAAACGTGGTTTAAAATCCAGTAAAAAGGGCGGAGGTGATGTTCTTTCACAAAGACCTGCAGAAGGATTCTTGGTGCGCACCATGGACACCACCTGATAGCCCTCCTCAAACTTTTTCAGCATTTCCGAAATCAGCTCGGGGGATGCTGTAAATCCGCATCCATAAAGACCAGGAAATCTCCCTTGGCATGGTCCAGACCTGCGGTCACTAGCCGCCTCATGCCCAAAATTTCGGGAAAAAGACAATACCCTGCACGTGTTCTTGTCTCTCTCTGCAAAAATCCTCTAAGAGAATCGCACTTTTATCCTGAGAACCGTCATTCACAAAGACAATTTCATAGCCATAGCCCAGCTCCTGTAATTTTTCACAAGACTGAGCTGCAATGCTGGTAAAATGGCTCCAAGCTGTCTTCCTCGTTATATACAGAAACAATCACACTACAAATCTTTTTCCAAGTTCATCCCTTCTCTAAAACAATCCTTCATTGAAATGATTTTCTTGAGCTTTTTATTCGTCCTAACTTTTTAGCCTCTCTGTTCAACGACTTTAGCAGATCTTCTACCCATCACCGACTTAAATCATTTCCTCGTGGCTAGGTACCTGCTCCTCTTTCTTGGGGGTGTCATATAATCCCCATATAGCATTTTCAATACACTGTCATAGTCTGCCGGTACCGGAAATTCTTTTCCGGCAAGGGCTTATACTGCACCGGCTCCTCAGCTGTCTGACCTTACAATACTGAAGTCCGGCTGATAATTGGAAAAAATAGGAAATCCTCTCCTTCTTTGACTCTTCTCTCTTCGTGCCCCTGTGCCCATTTGTCCTGTAAGGAGAACAGAAAGGGCAGGGAAAGACATTTTCCCAAAGTGGCAAGAACCGCCACAAAGAGCTTTGCCATGGGAGAATACTGCTGAAATCAGCTCCTCCGATGCCCCATGGCCAGACCGAAAATCATCTGCTGTCGAAAAACGATCAGCCTATCCAAAAGGGCATTTCTCGGGCAATCATCCAAAATAAAGCAGTCCACCCAGAGATGATTCAGCTTTCCCTTCGTAAAAGGCATCCTCTTCCCCTCGACTTCCGTCTTTTTGCTATAAGATCCACCTAACACGGGGACAAAGTCATAAAGGAACGACCGTTTCTGTAGGTATTTGGCATGAGTAAAGCAAAAGTTTTCAAAGCTCTTCCTTCGCTGCCTTTTTCAAACTTTTCCCATTCCTCCCGTAAAAAGCAAAGGTCCACATCATCATCCCAGGGGATAAAGCCTTCATGGCGAATGGCTCCCAGCAGGGTTCCGGAATCTAAGCGGTAGCTGATTTTATGTTTTTCACAAATACGGTGAATCTCCTCCAAAATGGCGAAGCCCCGCCTCTGCTTCTCCGCTAAATCCATACCCCTACCCTTTCTACGGTTCTACCCTAAAAATAGCTTTTACTCTTATTGCTCCGAGGCAAAGGCCAAAACCTGTCTTCGGAAAACTTCCGTAAGTCCTCTCCTCTGTGCCATGCCTTGTGCAATCCACGGTTTTCTCCACCAGCTTCCTTTAACGGTATAACGGGGCTGCCAACCAAAGACTTTCTTTAGCTTCTCTGTGCTTAGCTGTAAAAATCCGGCTTCATGGGGGGCATTGGGCTCCGCCTGATTCTCCCAGCTTGCATTCTCTCCCCAGAACTCCACAAAAAGCTCTGCCAAGGCTCCTGTAGTAATGGCATCGGAAAGCTCCGGTCCCACATTGTAATAGCCGGCAAATTGCTTTCCCTCTTCCCCCTGCCTGTCTAGCTCAATTTCCAGATAGACAAAAAAGCGGCTCCAAGACATGCTCATAGGGGCGGACAGAATAGGATTTCGAATGCCGATAGGCTCTCCCTAATGCTTTTTCACGTACAGTCCGGAATAATACGATCCTTTCGCGAAAATCCCTCCACCGATGACATTTCCGGCTCTTGCGGTGGAAATCCGCGGAGAAAAGCTTTTGCCTTTTCCATAGGCGGAATCCTCGGAAAAGAAGGACTTCTGATAACTATGGGTTTACCAGCTCCGAGCAAGACTTGGAGTTGGAATAGGATCATGTCCATCCAGCTTCTCCTCCTCCATAAAGGCGTGTCCCTCCCTGATCCGGATTCTCGTAAACCTTGTCCGTAGTAACATTGTCTACGGAACGAACAGAGGACAATGCCGTACCGCTCCAGAAGATTCACCGTTCCCATCACATTGGTCTCGTAGGTTTCTCTGGGAAAAGGTAGGATTCCCGCACCAGGGCTGTGCCGCCAAGTGGAAAACCAATTCAGCTCCGCCTCCTGCATCACCTTCCTTAAATGGTCATAATCCCACATCTCCCTCGATGGAATGCATCCCTTTTCTAAGTTTTAGAGGAAAATAAGGCTCCCGGCTCTTCCTTTAGGGCATAGCCGGTGCATTCCGCTCCCATCATTTGCAAAATCAAACTAAGCCACGCCCCTTTAAAAACCGGTGTGGCCTGTTACATCTTTCTTCCCTGATAAAAGGCTTTTAATTCTTGAAAATGCATTTTGTCCCTACTTCCTTAAAAGCTAAGACTTCTCTGTGGTTTACTGATTTTACATAACGGCGGACAGCGCAATTAGTGGCTGCAAAATGACTTCCACCGTTTTTTAACTTGGCAAAAACGTCTTTGCTACCAACGCTTCCAAGGTGCCTTGCCGCTTGCCCACAGCTCTTCCAAAAGCTTCTTCTCTCTGGGTATCCATGCACTGCCAGAAGCCGTCATGATAATAGCCCATCAGCTTGCCTTCCGCCGCAAGATTCTGCATGGGACTTTGCTCTAAAATGGTATTGTCGTCCTGAAGATAATCAAAGATTTCCGGCTCCAGCACCATAAAGCCGCCGTTAATCACTGCGCCGTCCTTTTCTTCCTTCTCCCGGAAAGAACGAATCTGTCCTTCGGCATCCACATCCAAAACACCCTTTTGCTGGGCAAGGTTTACCATGCTGATGGTAGCCAGCTTGCCATGCTTTTTATGGAAGTCCAAAAGAGCCTCCAGATTCACATCGGAAACCCCATCCCCATAGGTCAGCATAAAGGGCTCATGCTTTAAGTATTTTTCCACCCGCTTTAATCTTCCGCCGGTCATGGTGTGAAGACCGGTATCCACCACGGTTACCTTCCAGTCCTCCGCCTCGCTGTTATGAACCTCCATGGTATTTCTTTCCCATGTCAAGGTAATATCCGCATTGTGCAGAAAATAGTTGGCAAAATATTCCTTAATCAGGTACTGCTTACTAACCTGCCAAAATGATAAATTCCTTAAAGCCGTAGGAAGAATAATATTTCATGATATGCCATAAAATGGGCATTTCTCGATTTCAATCATGGGCTTCGGCTTTAAATAGGGATTCCTCCGAAATTCTAGTTTCCTAAAGCCTCCTGCAGAAAGAACAACCTTCATCTCTTCCGTCCTTTCTTTTTTTCTTTAGAGTATAGCACAGAGTCCTTAGAAAATAACAGCGGAAAGATATCTTTAAGGATTCCTTCCGCTATTTTTTCTGCTATTTTTCTCCCGCATTTTCCAAAAAAGAAAAGAAAGGAGAAAGACTAAAACTGCCGGTATAAAGCCAGCCCATTCCGATGAAAAAAGAGGAATATGAAAGAAAAGCTCCATCATTTTCTCATGAAAAGGAATTCTCCCCAGTAGCTCCTTCGGCAGTGCCTTGTAGGCATCCAACAGGGCAAAGGGCATCGTAACATACAGGGCGATTTGGAAAATCTTTTTTTCAAATCGAAAATGCTCTCCAATCAGACACAGTACAATCAGCACGATACTCATGGGATAAATAAAATAAAGTGCCGGTACGGTAAATTGAATGATTCTGCTTAAGCCCAGGTTGGAAATGGCGAAGGAAAAGAAGGTAAACAACAGCACAAGCTTTTTATAGGAAAGCCCTTTGGGAACATTCGCAAAGGCCAGACTGGTGAGGTAATCAGCCCCACCGCCGTTTTTCAGGCAGGAAAGGCAAATGATGATTCCCAAAAGCACTCCGCCAAATCGTGGAAAATAATGGGTGGAAATGGAATGCAGGATGTCTCCGCCATTTTCCTGCAAGGAAAAAAGGCTTCTGCTGGCCGCTCCGGTAAAGGCCAAAGCAAAATAGACGATGGCCATCATCACCGTGGTAATGCTTCCGGAAATGATGCTTAGGCGAGAGACTTCCTTTCCGTCCTTCGCTCCCCGGTTTTTAATGGTCTCAATCAAAATATTGCCGAAGGCCAGAGCTCCCACCACATCCAAGGTGTTGTAGCCCTCTAAAAGAGTCGGTGACAAAGCTGTTTTTCGCATATTCTCCTGTGGCAGGAAGGCTTTTAGTGCCCCATAGGGATGCAGAAAGGCAGTGAGTAAAGAATCCCCAAAAAGAAGAGGAAGAGCGGATTCAGAATTTTTCCCACATAGGTCAGGATTTTCCCCGGTCGAAGGGAGAAATACAGCGCCGCCAAAAAGAAAAGGAAGGTGAAAATCAGCAGCCCTAGCCTCTGATGGGCTTTCTCCGATAAAGGGATAAAGCCCCACCTGAAAGGAAAACCGAGGCGGTTCTGGGAATGGCAAACAGGGGCCGATACAAAGATAAAGTAGACTGGAAAAAGAGGAAACCTTTTCCCTTTTGATGCCAGTTCAACATGCTGGCGGATTCCGTACGAGCCATGGCCACAATCGCCAAAAGAGGCATCCCACTCCGGTAATAAGAGCCCAGGTGGCTAAACCAACCGTATTTCCAGCCTTCTGCCCAAGAGATACCGGGAAAAATCAAGTTCCCTGCTCCGAACAACATGCCAAAGAGAAGGGAGGCAATAAATAAGAGCTCACGCCCGCTTTACATTTTTCTTCATAGGATAAAAACTCGCTTTCACAAAAACTGTTTTGCAGTATATCCTACTTTTCCCTTCTCTTCCACTAATCAATATTCTTTTCAGATAAAGTTTAGAATTCACTAACGCAATGGAGCGTCACAGCTCGACTTATGACACTCTTTTTCATTTTAAAAGTATTTTTGTTTACGGTGGAGTGAAACTGCTTATAGGACATGAAAGCTCTATACCATAAGCCGCAGCCGCCTTTGCCGTTGTTCTTATTATTTCTGGCAATGGGTAGGGCAGAAGCCAGACTGCTAAGTTTCTAGTCTGGATATACACCTTTCCCTCTCCAATAAAACGGTTGACCAGGCCTTCCCCTGTGGTGAATCCAGGTTCCAGAGGCTACAAATGTGGTAATCCAGACTTTTTATCCCAAGCCACCACATGGTCATTGTCGATGGTTAAGGGGCTGTCAGGATGTACCTCCAGTTCCAAAAAGGTCTCCAAAGGCATTGACAAACAGATCTCCCTGTCCCTGACTTTCCATGACGAAGAGGCCGCCGGTGCCACCGAAGAACGCCTTTCCCAAATCCTGCATTTTCATGGCATAGCTCACCGTGGAATCCCCGGCCAAAAACGCTCCGGGTATTCAGGCGGTACTGCCTCTCTCAATCTCTAAACGAACAATCTTACCGGGAATAGAAGGCGCCACACCGATTCTACCGCCATTGGCCACGCCGACAGCCTCGGTAATAAACATGCTTTCTCCGCTGGCGTACTTCTTCCACAGCGCTTAACAAACCGCCCAAACCGCCGCCGTTAGGCGCCGGAATTCATCTTTCCTGCAACTCCACACTGCCATAGGCCATGGAGTCCTCTCAATCTTCACCCTTTCTCCCGGGTTTAACTGAATCTCCAAAAATGGGACAATCATTATCTCCTAATATACGATGCTGCATAAATCCTCCAATCTGTGAAATAGGGTTTTTCTTGTCGTTATTCCATTTTTGAACCTGACAGGAAAAATTATCTTTTATTTTCAGAATTCAAGGTTTTTATGAATACCCTTCTTTATCTCAGATACTTATTCTCAAAAAGTTAATAATATGTAATGATTCCTATTACCACTGCTAATGACCTCTTCTTAGGGCTCAATGATAGATTTTTCTCCAATATCTACATACTCATTTTTGTTAATTTCCAAATTACACATAATTCAACTTCAACTGGAGTTGTAATCTGATTTTATTATTAGGGTTATAAAGATTTATATCTTGCCTCAGAATTGGAAATGGTAATTATTAAAGAGTACCGAATCACATCGTATGCATGATTCAAATATCCTCTTTCTCGCCACCATCCTGCAAACCGGATAAACGCAACTAGATTTATTTCACTCAATTCAATGCCACTCAATTTCATAAAATCAGAGTGAAGCGATCCAACATCTCTAACCTTCGCTCCCAGGAACCAACGTTCACTTCCACTACTCCCATCACCTTTATCTTTTTATCTTCCTCCTCTAGCTTTGATGTTAATTCTTTTTAAAATCTTCCATCGTTTCACTTCTTGTAATTACATCAAAAACGAAGGCCACAAGAAGCATAGCGATACTTATCTTTCCATCCAACTTCTCCTGGTCCTGGTTCAATAAAATAGGAAAGCGTTACTCTTAGTTCAGCAGCTATTTCCAAGATTCTAGGCACTTCTGTTTGCCAAGGCAGTGTATACAGATGCATTTCATTCATCGAATATCCACCACCTTCTCTTCTTCTTATAGGGCTGTAGTACACCTCTATAATCATATTAACTGAGTTATTCATACACTCAACTGCACGTTTTAAATCCGAATACCATAACCGCAGGAACGAACAAGTTTCCGTCTTCCAGATGTCTTTCATCATCAACACTAAAATTGTTTATACATCTTTTCTGTCCATCTCGCAGAATGAACCATGAGCCCCCTAACCGTTTCTGGGCCATATTGTCGGATACTCAGTATAGATTTGAGAGACACCATCCACGCGGCCTGTGCGTGGCTGAGCTTGTCGCCCAAATTGTAGAAAAACAGTGTTTCGAAAAATCTTTCCTGTAGTTAACAGAGAAAAATCTGGCATTCAGAATAATCCGCCCATTTGTCGCGATATTGCTCTCATTGAAAAGAATTTCTGGCTTAATAGGCCACTATCCCATCACAGATGTATAGATAGGAGACAGTTCATCAACGTCAGCTACGGACTAAAACTCAAAATCTTTATGCTGAATATCGATATCATGATTGTATGCCCCAATTGTTAAAGCATTCCATGATTGCCCAGGATTTTCCACGCTGTGAAGGTATGAATATCAGGATATACTCCCTTTCAAATTCCTAGGAAGTACATCACCAGCACTCCTACTATTAATCGTCTCATCCTCATCTTCACTATCTACTCCAGCTGCAAGACCATCTAAGTTGCTGACCATGATGATGGACGTCCATTCCTTCTTCTGTATATTCTGTGCAGACATCAAGCATACAGATACTTCCTGATTCGTTTGTGGGTTTGTATTTCTGCCAATGCAATTTCGCTTGTTCTGTAACGGCACCATACAATTCATGTCGATTATTTTCACCAACAGGTGGCAAAAATTTTCACACTTTCTAATTGATGCGACACAAATTTCTTCATTTGAAAGAACTCTTTTCAAATCATAATAATAAAACTCCCGCCATTTCAGTTCCGTGTCCATCACGTCAGAAGAAAAGCCAGCTATCTACTACTGACTGAAATAATCTCCATGAACCAAAAATGAGGGTCTGATTAATGGATGTTCTGTATTCCAGTATCCAATAAACAAACTGTTGTTCGAGAATCTTGAATTTAATCTGTTTAACAACTGTTTCAATCTGTCTGATTTCTTTCCTGAGAGTTTATCAAAGAACGAGATTGGTTCTGCAGTCTTCTAAACTCAGCAATATAATCACATAATCTTAGTAAGTCAGACAAATTATCTTTATTAGCTTTTATTAGGCATGTACCATTCTTTTCAGGAAATTTTTATATTCTGAGGGCTTACAAACACTTTAATTCTATACAACAGTCTTTAAAATTTTCATAAACCATCATTACGCTTTGAGCATATCTTAGCCATACTGCACCAAACTGCTTTCTGTCCAGGAACATAGTCTCTCTTCCTATCCAAAAGATTCAATTCTACTGCCCTCTAACATCATCTATACTATGAATCAGTCATTATTTTTCGGATTACCTTCTCTATCTAAACTTTTTCTTATACTTCTTCACTTTTTGCAAAAATATCCCCTATCTTCTCTTTGGGGAAACATATATCTCGTGAATAACTATTCTTCATGAATATTAAGAAGTCGAACTCCTTCACGCATATTTTTCCAAAGACTTCGTATTCAGCTCACTATCTCCATTCCACAAACCTTCTTTATATTGTAAAGCTTCTGCCTGAGATTTGGCATGTTCTTCTTCAAGACATTCTATCAACCGCCTTTCAATATGAGCTGCACGCTGTTTAGGATTTGAACGAACGGAAAAAGGAGCGCTGTATATGCGCTCCTTCTGAAGAATATTCTAGTTTGTTCACCTAATGAAATATATTTCGCTTTCTCTTCCATGCTTTGACGCTCTCCCTGGAATATATGCGTAGCTTCCGTTCATAAACAAAAGAAGTCTTTTCTTCGATATCGCCACCATATAAAATCGAGTCTTTTATAGCGTCATCGCAAACACGAATATCTCAGCCTGACTTAAAAGTTTTTCTGCCGTAAGCAATACCTCCAGGTATAAAATTCAGGGCAATATCCCGCCAACTTAGAATCAAATAATTGTACTAGTTCTTTTATGGACAACAATGAATACATCATCAAAACGCCTACATGTTCTCAACTATCTGCTGATTATTTGTTGCTACTATAATGCTATCCGATTCATCTTGTTCTATAAAATCTGCAAAAGAATTTAAAATCCTTCTAGCCACCACCAACTTCATTATCTAAACCACGGTCAGCACCTATCGCATCAAATTCATCAAATAAATATATCCTGTAGTATTACTAACTGAATCAAAATCTGACGTAACTTTGCACTTGTTTCGCCCATGAATTTTGTGACCACCTTATCCATTTGTACAATATAAAAGTGGCAAGCCCAATTCAGAGGCTATGGAAGCTCGTAAATGTCTTTTTCCCTGTCCCTGGTTTTACCTTCCAAAAAGAGATCTTCCTTCTATTGCATCCATATTGTTTAAGTTTATCTTGTTCCGATATTCTGCAAAATTCTATTCTATCTTCAAGATTATCAGATACAATGAGGTCCGACAATCTGTCATCAGCATCGACATAGAGAAACAACGAATTAGCATTATTCATTTTTACTATGTTAGCTCTATGTTTTCAATATTTTTCTGTGTACTTTTTAAGTTCTCTAGCAACATCCATTTCATGCCCCTGCTTTGCTTCAGAGGCTGCAATTTGTAACACGACTGTCTTGAATTTTTCATCATCCGATCAGGTGTGCTTTAATCAGACCTTTTATTCGATCGAAACTAGCCATATTAAACTCCCCTCACTGTGCAAAGACACGAAAAACATTCTTATGATTAATAAAGTTAATGAATGTCATCTATAGATATAAAATTCATCTATATAGATATAAAATTCACTAATTCCTTAATCGTGATATCGTTTAAAACCCCCTCGAATTCGAGGGGGTAATCTTGTTTGATAAATATTTTTAAGTTATAAAGCATTATAAATTTTACGACAAATTTTTATCCTCTATCCCTTTAATCCCAGAACTAGCCATGGCTTGCCCTGCACCTGCTCCTCCATTACCGCATAGAGTAAGATTCCCGGTAAGACCACCACAGTCAAAAGCCGCAAAAAGTCGAGGGTAATTATAGGAGAAGGACTCTGTGAAGAACTGTAAAGCCAATGGAAGTGTTCTGGCCTTGTCTGAACTAATCAACAATGAGGCATAGAAATCACTCATTCCAGTTCCCAAAAACAATAGAATCCCTGCCGTGGTTAAGCCGCCCTTTGCCAAGGGAAGGTTGATTTTCCAAAAGACGGTGAAGAAATCCGCTCCCTCCAAAATTGCCGCCTCATCCAAAGACTTGGGAATGGCAAGGAAGGCAGCCTTAATATGCAAAGATACTCATGGCCAGTCCCATGGAAATATACACAAGACTAAGTCCGGCAAAAGAATCATAGAGGTTTAGATGAATCAAAAGGGAAAATATCGGCTGAGCCTTAGACTGTGCCGGTACCAAAAGGGTGATGGAATACAGAATAAAAAGAAGATTTTTCCCCGGGAAGTTATACTTGGCAAAGACATAGGCCCTCATGGCATAAATCAGTAAAGCCAGTAGCGTTGCCGTGAAAGGAAACCAGGGTAGAATTCAAAAATACTCTATAAAATCATATTTGAAAAATATAGCTGTAGGGGCTCAGAGAAACTGTAGGTAGGGAAAAAGGATCCGATATAAAATCGCCGCATTGGTTTTGAAAGAGGATAAATTACCACACAATCGGAAAGAGAGAAATCAAAATGTAGAAGCACAAGAGTCAATCCAATGAGAAGGAGGATAAGAATCCTTCTTATTTCTGCAACTGCCATGTTCCCTATTTTGCAAAATTGCTTACTTCCTAAATCCTTCTGCTACATGGCTAAAGCTCTTTATGATTGCAGCAAAACCTTTATGCTTGTGGCAAAACCTTATGCTTATGGCAAGCCTTTCATGCTCATGATAAGCCTTTTACATTGGACGTAAAGTTTCTTCTTTAATCTGCAAGTAGTACGTCCAGATTCTATTTCTTCTTTAGTCATAAATCCCTTCATTTTAAACGAAAGGCCTTATGCACCAAAAAGCAGCACCAAAAATTCCTGCCAGAAACATCATCACACCGCTGGCATTGGCACGCCAGTATTTTAAGTCCAAAATGTTCTTCATCAAAATGAGGGGAAGGTTCATGGTATCGTTTCCGGTCCTCCGGAAGTGGTTAGGGCGATTTGCTCACGTGCAGATTCTGGCTGTAATGGAGGCAATGATGGAGGTTCCGATGGAAATACGACACATAGGGGAGCTCGATATGCCAAAGAATCTGAAGGGTATTGGCGCCGTCCACCTTCGCCGCGGAAAACTACCTCCGGAATGGAATACAGGTCATCCATCACAAGAAGGGTTACAATCACCGCATAGAAGAGCCAGGTGAGTCACCGCCCAAAAGGCATGGGAGATTCAAAGAACCATTGGTGATGAAATCCTTATTGAAGAGGCGAATCAGCCCGTTCATAAAGCCCATTTCATCATTGAAAATGAAACGATAAATCAGAGCTCCAAGCGTGCTGCGGAAATCACATTCGGCACCAAGAAACCGCTCTGGTGAATTTCCAGCTCTAGGCTTTTGGAACAAATAAAAGCAAGAATCGTTCCAAAGCCCACTATGAAGGATGGTGGCAATAAGAGACCACAAAAAGATTCTTCATGGAAAGCTGAAAGGATTCCTGCCCAAAAAGCTGTATGTAATTTTGCAATCCCACAAAACGGGACGGTCGTAAAGCGTCATACTTCGTAAAGGACGTTAGAAAAATACTCGAGAATCGGCTGTAAATAAAAGAAGAGAAAAACCATGGAGGGGAGCAAAAATAGGGCAATCCACTTATAATTCCGTCTTTCCAAGCTTACGCCTTCTATCCTATTTACTCCCTTACTCTTTCTATTGCTTAATCTGTTTTGCTTAATCTGTTTTATTAAATCTGTTTTACTAAATTTCATTGGCCAATATCCTATAACTGCTCTATTAGCCTAATGCACTTTCCGGCTATTCCACTTCAGTAGCTTAATATGGCAAAACCATAGGCTTTTACTGTTAAGTATTACTGCTTTTGCCTCTTCTGCCTTCTTTGAAGCTCCTTACAGAACTCCTCCGGCTCAAGACTTCCATCAATCAGCTTTTGGGCAGAAGCTTCCGAATTCTCGATCTCCGATAGAAGCAGGGGAACACATCCCCAAGATGGGCACATATTTTGTATCATCATTTACGCTCTGATTGTACTCGCATAACAATGGGTTTTCCTTGCTTATTCAGGAAAACTCGCTATACTTCAGCTTTGGTGCGGTTCCGCCCTCTGCCAAAAGATAGGCTCCAGCTCTTCCTGACTGCCGCGGAAAGCAAGGAATGCCTTCGCCACTTCCTTTTTCCTCATCGGCTTGCAGTATGCAGGGAATCCAGAAATCTCTGTAGTCCTGCAGGATTTGCTAATGCAATATTTCGGGATAAATGCCGGCATGCACGGATGATCCCTTTAAAAATCATTACTCCACTTGTCCTGATTCCCTCGTTGACCTCGGAAACCATCCAGGAACTGTTGGGAATTACGGCCGCCTTATTGCTCATGAAAAGCATTGGCTGCATCCGCATAAGCTGCTCCCAAAGGTATTTAGCGGAAGCATTTCTTCTGTAAAGTGTTCAGTAGCTTTCTCACGCCCTATACAAATGGCTCTTCCGTATAGTCCCCAAAGCTTATCCTTTACGCTATCCTGTAAAAGCTTTGCTCCACCTCTTCATTTCCCACAAGAGCAGAGAGCATCAGAGTAGTGGTCCAAGCATTTTCAGAGGTCATAAAGCGATTTTGTTGTCTCCTAAAGAGGAAACAAATTCGTCATAGCTAAGCTTTCCAAGAGCTTTTCTCCGGCTTATACAGGTCTTCGTTGTAAAACATACCGATAGGACGAATCACCAGCATGGGAGAAACCACCAGCTTACCGTTATAGGGTACAATACTTTCTGATTCCGAATCCACAAATCGGAAAGCTCCGGAGTTTCTTGGCAAAATCTGTCAAATCGTAGGCAAGGTCATTGTCCAAAATCACCTGCTTAAACCACTGGCATCGATTCCGCCGGAGCCGGGACTATGAACCAAAGCAGGAAGCTTTTTCTGCAGCTAACTGCTTAATCTTCTCCGCATAGAATCCTGTACCACTCTTCCACAGTGATTTTATATTTTCCTTCATACTTTTATTAAAACGCCTCACCTGAGGAAGGAAAACTTAGCGCCAACATTCTCTCCTGCCAGGAAGGTGGGAAGCTTCATCTCTTAACTCCCTCAGAGGCTTCCGCCTTTTCTCCTGCCTCGCCTCCTCAGCCTTTGTCTCTCCCAGCCGCAGCACTGCCCTTCTCGCTTTCCGCCTTGGATGCATTGTTCGCACAGCCCGGCAGGAAAGCCCCAGGACCAAAGCCAAAGCAAGGGATAAGAGTTTTCTCTTTCATCATTATTCCTCCACTTCAATCAAGTTTTTATGACTTTGCACACAATCTAGTCGCCATTTTATGCTTTTATTCAGCATTATACCTATCAAAATGAAGGTGTCAAGAATTTATCTTGCACCAAGAATCAAAGAGGCATCGATAGTTCGTAAAATTTTAGACAAATTACCTCATCCCTTGCCTTGGCCTTTTATAACCGGATACATGCTATGTCATTTCCTATCAGCAAATATAGAACGAATAGTCGATATCTTTTTCTGCACTGATATGATAAGCATCTTCAACATCGGTTCCCCAACTGTCTATGCCACCAACACCACGAACTGCACCATAAATACACAACACCGTTCTTCTCGCCGGCGGTAATTCCTCATGATGTAAAGCATTCTCAATTTCACTTGCAGTATACGGCAGGCATGAAAAATCGAATTTGGCGTCTGCCTTTTCGATCCGAAGCGTGTGATTAGATACATCCGTTTTGCTGTTGTCCAGACTTGTACGGCGTGTAACTTCAAGCCATTCCGTATCCATTCTCATACCACATTCCTGAGGCACAATATAAGGGGTCAGGCTCAGGTCGGTAACTTCAAATACACCTTGTTGTGCACCCGCTTTTCGATCCGGATACGTCTCTCCTGACAAGCCTTTATAAATATACTTTTCTGCAAGTGTGGGCATAATAAACCGCATTCCAAAAACCGGAAGTTCCGGAAGATCCTTCTTTCCATCATAGTGCACATCTACTTTGATTTTTCCGGACGGATTGACGGTATATGACACGATAACGATCGTAGCGGGAACAGAAATGGTCTTATACAGATACTTGACCGTAATCTCATTTGCCGATACATCTCCACCATAGCTGTTGTTATCCGGTGCCTTACAATTCTGCACCACTCCATCCATAATGACCGTAATGTCCTGACAATCAATAAACATATCCGCTGCTAGCCAATGACCACTTTTAATGTGAAATTTACTTCCTCTGTCGTTATCTGTCAAAGCCCTCCAAAAATGTAGGCTTAGGGCACCGGAATAGCCATTCATATCCATCCTTCACTATCGATTCAAGCCCCCCCTGGGCATAGGAAAAAATGTAACTAAACCCCTCTCCATGTACGCCAAGAGTAAAGTCGCCATATACCACCCTTAATTTATCATTATCTGTATAAGCCATAGTAATACCTCACTTCCTGCATTGCCGGTTTCTCTCTACGGTCTGCGAATAAAATACCATTTGCAGAAAATTCATAATCGGCAGGTCGATCTTCAAAATCACCTCCATAACGGAGAACGTCCTTCCCTGTAACCGGATCTTTTACCAAGATTGCCTGATCTATGAAATCCCAAATAAATCCGCCTTGATACAGGTCGAATTCATCAATCAGCTTCATGTAATCCCCAAGGCCGCCCATTGAGTTCCCCATATCGTGCATAAACTCGCATAAAATGTACGGCTTTTTCGGTTTATCACTTAAATATTCCACTACATCCTTGGGGTTTGCGTACATCCTACTCTCAATATCTGAAATTGTATCTTCGTATGCTCTATTATAATAGGAACTTTCATAATGAACTAAACGTCCATCCTTCTTATCCTTAAAATAAACATTCATAGCCTCAATGTCATCGCCTGCATAGGACTCATTTCCTAGAGACCAGAATAAAATCGAAGTATGGTTTTTTTAAAAAGTTTCAAAGCAGGTTCTTGCACGATCCATAACAGCTTCTTTCCACTGGGAGAATAGACCCCGGCACGTTGCATGACGGTTCAATAGCACCGAGCTTTTGAAAACTTCCATGGCTTTTCAAGATTGCACTCTGCCATGACATAAATTCCGGCTTCATCGCAAAGAAAATACCAGGGATTTGATCCGGATAATGGCAGGTACGTACGGAATTGATATTATTTTTCAAAATACATGCTATATCGGAATGCATCTCCTCCATTCCGATGCATCTTCCGGTCTTTGGGCTCCATTCATGACGGTTAACCCCTGTGATGACGAGACGCTTTCCATTTAGATAAATGACCTTATCAATGATTTCTACTCTTCTAAAGCCAATATCATACGGCACAAGCTCCAGTAACTCTCCATTCTCGGCATTTTTTAACGCAATTGTTGCTTGATATAGATAGGGGTGGTGGTTATCCCAAGAATGAATTGCACCAACATCCGTATATATTTCTCCCGTGAGGTTTCCATTTAAGCCTTGTAATGGAGTGCTGCTCTCTGCAACCACATTTCCTTCTCTATCCCTCAACACAAACTGCGCATGGACAGTGACTTGCTTTCGGGCAGATACTTTCATGCTCACCGCTACACTTCCATGTTCATTGTCCGGGTTCAATACAGGCTTAAACCACACATCCTCCATATGGACATCCGGCACTGCTTTCAACGTAACATTTCTAAAGATTCCAAAGAAACGGAAGAAGTCCTGATCTTCCAAAAATGCTGCTGTACTCATTTTATGAACCTGTACGGCAAGGATATTATTTTTTTCACGAATATACGGTGTAAGATCAAACTCAGAGGGTGTAAAACTATCCTCAGCGTAACCCACAAACTGCCCATTAATCCACAAATACATCGCTTCCTCTACTCCTTCGAAGCAAATGCGGATTCTTTTTCCAAGCATCGTCGGTTTTAAATCAAAATGTTTAAGATAAGAGCCCACCGGATTATAGCGCGCTTCCGAAAACATTCCTTCCTCTGCTCCCGTGCTGTCCAGGCTATACGCACCTCGGTGGTACTCTTTGCCTTCCCATGGATACATGGTATTGATATAGCGAATCTGATCATATCCGGCTAGTTCGATATGCCCCGGCACCATGATTTTATCAAAACCGGAAGCATCAAATCCCTCTTCATAAAAGTTGCCGGGCCTACTCGTTGCATTTTTGCTAAAAGCAAACTCCCACTGACCATTCAGTGACTGTGATAAAGGATTATCCGTTTTTCCCATATCCGCATAATCCATATAGTATGAATGGTCACTATGTGCATCCAATTGATTCACACGAAAAATTTCCGGATTATCCAACCATTTTATGCAAGCGTTCATAGGGGCTCCTTTCTTTTTGCAAACCTCTGATACCTATCCTCAAGGGCGTTCGTGAACAATACTCTACTGTTTTAATAAACTCCGACAAAGGAAATGATAGGTGCTACTCTCGAATCTTCAATGTGCACTTCAAGCATTTTTGTTTTTCTTATGTTGAAGATCCATAATCTTCTTGCTGACTTAGCTCAGCGGTGATTGCAGAATCCGTCATATCAATGTCCCTCTATTTGTGCTTTTCAGCTGCTGATTTGCCTCTTCAACATTCATTTTTAGACATGATAAAAGTTATACATAATGACAAAATCATCGGAATCCACAAATACATGACATAAAGCATACTCAAACAGGATTCCGGTTGTACGGCAGACTCTTTAACAAAACCGCTGGCTTCAGTAGCCATCCGCAAAGAGCAACTCCTATGCCACCTCCAATCTTGGTTCCAAAAAGATGTACAGGAGTACATCGTTCCATCAATATGCTTGCGTTTTTGTAAGATAGGTATATTCAGAGCAGCTTTGCTACAACTGCCCCCATGTCTCCTTGCCAAGGCGCCATTCCCAGTGCGGCAATTGCAGTAAAGTCAGCATCAAAGGCACACTTCCCATATAGCCGGCAAAAAAATCACACCAACACGACCTGCCGTACCTAATATATAGCCGGCAAGATTCATCCGATATAGACCATTCATCTTTTTCAACCAGCATCGGTGTAATCACATGGCAATAATTACCGGAATATTAATTGCCCAAGAAAACACGGAATACAAATTCTCATTCTTAAGAATATAAATCATGTAATAAATACCCATATTCAGCATAGCAGAATAAATCTGCTGGCAAATAAAAAGCCATGCAAATCATAAGATAATATTTATTGGAGAAAAGGAGTTTGGCAGCTTCGGTTAAACCGTATTTCTCTCGATATGCTCTTTTCCTGCATTTAATTCTTCTTCTGACAGCTCCTTAATAGAAAAACGGAAATTGTATTGACTACCAATCCTATAACGGCATATACAATGGCAACCGTTCTCCATGCGGCAGCAGCACCGCCAAGATATCGAACAAACTGAACAGTAACAGACTGGATGATTAAGCTTGTTGAAAACGCAAAAATGAAACGAAGTGAACCCATTTCCACACGTTCCTTACTATTTTTTTGGTGCAGAAGGTAACCAGAGAAGCATACGCAATGTTATTAGCAGTAAAAAAACACCGCATTTAGGAGTGTATAGGCAAGGAAGAACCAAGCATATTGTGCCAGTCAAATAATTTCGACACCATGATTAAAGTTCCTATGATACCGGGATTTAACCCTACTGTATTGGTAAGATATAGCATTACAAATGACGAAAGAAATGCATAAACTATATTTCCTGCCAAATCACCGGAACCATAACCAAGCTTGTTATACCACTTCAAATACTTTTTTTCGTCCATTAGATATTATGTCCTCCTTCGTCTTTTTGTATATACTATAGATAATCATCCGTTATAGAACAGCATATAGAAACAAGTGAAAAAAACAATATCCCTAAATTATTTTTAAACATGACAAAATAATATATTTAACAAAAGGTATATTTGCCAATTCTTCTTTTTTATCATTTTTGCTATAACATTTGGTAAAATCTCTGAATCAAGCGGTTCAGCAGGAACAAATCTTGCTATGGTTTTTCTAAAAAGCGCAAAAGATACTCGAGATTGCAGTTTCTCTCCCTCGGAATGCAGAACAGTCGTTAGCAAAAACCTGTATTACCGCCTTTTTGATTTGCTGCTTACATTTTACGCAGACTACTTTACCCACTATTCTTACAACTATTAATTTTTTGAATTACCATAGATAACCTAGTGTGGCAACTATGGCTCCTGGTACTCCGGCAATTTTTAGTCCAACAAATGTAGCTGAGTTAACCGCAATCGGTCCGGGTGTCATTTGGGATATGGTAATTAAATCCGTAAACTCTGCTATCGATAGCCACCCACGTGCTGCCACCACCTGCCCTTGAATAAGCGGCATCGCAGCATTTCCTCTTCTTTAATCCAGTGATACGCATCCACAAATTTTTTTCTTTCACTTCCAAGTCTTCCCTTCCATGAATTAATAAAATAATGATGCGATTCAGCATTTTGAGAATCGCACCAATTTTAAGAGTCTCTTTTAGAATTTAGATTATTTTAATGCTGCATAATCTGCATCAGTATAATCCTTAGTTTGATCCCAGTTAGAAAATTCTATAAATGAGGAAAAAGGAGTTGTAAAAAATCAAAATAGTTTTCTAAGCAATATAGGTCTAAATTTGGGGCACGCTCTCGCTAGCTTAGCCTGACTGAGCAGTGGTGATACAGAGCAGGTAAGTGAAAGATTGGAAAAAGGACTTTTAGATTTTGCAGTGATTTGCGAAACTCCCGATATCAACAAGTTCAACTATCTCCCCTTTCCCGGAACAGACCTCTGGGGAGCAATTATGCGTAAAGACCATAAATTGGCAAATAAACGTTATATCCAAGCAGAAGATTTAATCGGACAAGCCCTATTTTGCTCCGATCAAAGCTGGGCAAATGAAATACCCTCCTGGGCAAAGGAGAATTTCTCATCTTCACCTGGAGGGTTCATTTCGATTGTCATATAACGGATCTATGTTCGCTGCAGAAGGTCTTGGCATCCTTCTTAGCTTTAAAAACCTCATTAACTGCTCTAAGGAAAGTGATTTGACCTTTATTCCCTTGTCTCCTAAATGCGAAACCAAGCTCTATCTTATTTGGAATAAATATCAGACCTTCACACCAATCGCCAATAAATTTCTGGAGCAAGTTTCCTGTCTTTTCAAAAAAATAAAGGCTCTTACCACTAATAGGCAGCGGTCATTTCCTTGTGAAAAAAACAAAGGTTGCGATAAGAAAGACACGAAATAGCATATTCTAATCACTCTTATTGACAAATATGGTTAGAGTGATTAGAATGATTAGCAAGAACAGAATTAAGAGAATGATTAGCATATGAGGAAACAAAGATAAAATCCTAAGGTGATGAAATGAAATTTCAAGAATCAGAAACTGTCGAACTAAAATCAATCGTACAAGATGATATCAAGAAAGAAATTATTGCTTTTGCCAACTGCAACGGGGGACTATCTATGTTGGTATAACAGATCAAGGAGAAATTATTGGCGTAGAAAAATGCAGATGACTCCGCGTCACAAATCTCCAACATGGTCAGAGACAGTGTTAAGCCGGATGTCACCATGTTCATCCACTATGAGACACTGGAGCTGGAGGGAAAATCCGTTATCGCAGTCCATATCCAAAGAGGGACCAACCGTCCGTACTATCTAGCCAAAAAAGGACTACGGCCTGAAGGAGTCTATGTAAGGCAGGGATATTCTTCCGTTCCTGCAAGCGATACTGCCATCCGGCAAATGATTAAGAAACAGATGGTGACAGTTTCGAAGAGATGCGTTCCCTAAATCAAGCCTTAAGCTTTGATGCCCTAAAGCAGGAATTTAAAACGCGTAAGCTTCCTTTCGCACAGGCCCAAATGCAAACACTCCACATGCAGTCCGCCGACAAGCTTTATACAAATCTTGCCCTATTATTTTCCGATCAATGTCCCTACTCTATTAAAGTTGCTGTTTTTGAGGGTGGTACGGAAACTGTCTTTAAAGATCGTAGAGAGTTTTCCGGTTCCCTTATGCAACAGCTTCATGATGTATACGACTATATCGACCTTCATAACCAAGTACATGCAAGCTTTGATAAATTACTGCGGATTGATAATCGGGACTATCCGGAAGTGGCCGTCCGGGAGGCACTGCTCAATTCCTTGATACACCGAGACTACGCCTTCCATGCCGCTACCCTTATCAGTATTTATCCGAATCATATGGAGTTTGTCACTCTTGGCGGTCTACCCACAGGATTGGAACTTGCGGATATCAAGTTAGGGATTTCCGTTTGCCGAAATCCCCATCTTGCCAATATTTTCTATCGTTTGCAATTAATAGAAGCCTATGGAACCGGCATTAAAAAATTATGGACAGCTACTTTGGAAAAATCGAAACAGCCCTCCATTATCTGTAGCAATAATGCCTTTAAAATCGTCCTTCCCAATACCAATGCAGGACAAATCGTAAAAGAGAATCATGTCTACTATTCTGTAGCTTCTCCTTCCGTAACACCCTCTTCTACCCTGCCCTCCGCCGAGGAGCAAATCCTGCAAGTCCTTTCCAGACAAAAAGAAATCACCAGAAAGGAAGTGCAAGAGCTATTGGAAGTCAGCCAGTCTACTGCGGGCCGCATTCTAAAAACCATGGTAGATCGGGGGCAGATTATAAAACTGGGCGGAAGCCTTACCACTCGCTATAGAGCAGTGCAGTAATGTAATATTTTTGCGATACATTCAGTAATTTTTACTAATAAGTTTGAAAGGAGGAAGAAGCAATGGGAGATACCAGTATTATTGCCAGAAGACTTAAAAATGGACACGTGCAATATGGATGGAGCGGAAACGGAGGATATTTTAAAAATGTCGGGAACAGACTTCTCTGGTGGTATCAATCCCCAAAGGATGTAGAATATCTTTTCTCACTGGGAGAAACCGCTTTAATTGGACAGATAGGTAGTGAAAAATGGCGGATATGGATGGTTTGATACCCATTCCCCTACCGGAGAGCCCTTTTCCGAAGGCAATACGGAAAGGGAAATATTCAGCGAATTGGATTTTTGTCGATTATGGCTATTTTTTTATGATATAGACCATAGGTGGTACTATGTTATTCCCAGTCCTTTTCAGAATCAAAATGCCCTTAGAACTAATAAAAAAACAGGCTTGACGAAGATGATTATGAATTTGATTTTTCGAGACGAAGTCGAGGCTAAGGTGAGTCAGCTTTATATTGCAAGATTATCAAAAATATGATTCTGCATTTGCAGACTTTCTGAAAAAAATAAAGGCTATGATGCAGAAACAATCCTGGGGAAATCAGCGAAGACGGACTAGCCTCAAGCTACAAACTATTTGAAAGATATCCCCATATCTATAAATATTTTGATGATTGGATTCTTATTAAGACAAATGCCGATAATACGGAAATTTCAGAAATCATAGTCAAAAACGTAGCAAAAAAACATGTGGAAACTTGCAACTGGTAAACATTAGGGATTTTCCTTTGAAAAGGCAACAAAAAAGAGCTGCAAAAATCAAAATAATAGAGAAATTTTTCGGCAATATAGGTCTGAATATGGGGTAGTCTGAGCCCGATACTTACTATCCCAATTCTCCCAGCATCTGTTCAGGGTTATCCGCCGCCTTTACCTTGTCAAATGCCTTTACAATCTTTCCACTTTCATCAATCAAATAAGTGGTACGCACTACGCCCATATAGGTCTTACCGTAGTTCTTTTTCTCCTGCCATACATCATAGGCCTGAATTGCCACCAGCTCCGGATCCGCAAAGAAGAGTAAAGGGCAGTCCGTATTTCTCTTCAAACTTCTTGTGGGAAGCCACGCTGTCCTTACTGATTCCCAAAACTACGGCACCTTTTTCCATAAACCGGGGATATCGTTCTGCAAAGCCGCAAGCCTGCTTTGTGCAACCGGCGGTATTGTCCTTTTGGGTAGAAGTATAAAATGACCTTCTTTCCTCTGTACTCTGACAGAGAGTGCATGTTTCCATTCTGATCCGGCAATGTAAAAATCCGGTGCCTTTGTTCCAACTTCCAACATAGTAATCCTCCTTTAACAGTGGTTTGTGTCTGATTAAAAAAGATGCTACAAGAATCATTAGCTTATCTCTCCTTTTTGAGAGCAATAAGCTTTTAGTAATATAAACCATTAAAAACATTTATAGTTCTATTTTTATACCCTTATTTCGCAGGTTTTCTATACACTCGAGCAGATATTCCCCATTATGCTCTTTTGTAAATTGGGCTTTCTATCATTTTTCTTCAAGATTATCGTATTTTTCTGCTGTCTTTCCTCTATAATTCTTATCTCTCCACTCTTCAGAAACCTTATACCCTCTTTTTTTCCATTTCATCCATAACCAAGGAATGATAGATAAATAAGTGATATGGAGAATAGGAAAATGCATAATCTACTGTTTTATGCTTCTTATTCCACCCGTTCCTCTAAGGGCACAGCACTCTCTATGTTGTCCAAGAAGCTGATTTTTTTCGGCAATAAGGAAATCAGTTGTTCATGCCATAGTCTCATTTATTTTCTCCTGTTAATAAAGTGGATTCCTGTAAATATTTGTTGGGATATTTCCTTTAGTAAAGCGTTAAGATATTGAATCACAGCTTCCTGACTATTTTTCCCCTTCCATATATTCTTCTAATATCTCAAATAATCCTTGTTTTTTTCCGTTTCACTTGCGTCTTTCTTGAAATATCCCCATACATGAAGAATGGCATTATTAAAATCTTTTTTACTCTCTTCTATATCCTTTACGCTTTGTATTTTTCCCTGTAGATATGCAATATCCACTTCCTTTTCTTTCAAATACTCTCTGATATTCAGATATGCTTTATGGGATTTGCTCAGCACATAATATTTATTTTTTGCCCAGAGCTCTTCACATTCTTTTTTGATATTCTTGGACTTCACTTTACGCCTTCTTTCAAAATAGTTTAAGCATCCCTATTCCATATTTAAAAAAATTGCAGCAATGAATAATTCTAATCATTGCTGCAAGACACATGTTCCCTGCGAGAATCGAACTCACAACTAGTGCTTAGGAGGCGCTTGTTATATCCATTTAACTAAGGGAACAACAGAACGCTACTATTTTACCTATCCGGCAGTTTTCTGTCAATGCGAGTTAGGAACTTATCTATCTGCTCTCCACTCCTTTTTCACTTGCTCCCAGATAGCAAAGGCCTTCCGAATTCGTTCTCCGCCATGATGATACTCAAAAACATCTTCCAGCTCCTCATCGGAATAGGCGGAAAGGTCATGGGAATAAGCCCACATACGCTCATAATGTTCCCGCCGATACATGGATTTTCCCCATTCACTGCTATCTGTCCACAGGGTTCCCAAAAGGAAGATTCCACTAATCAGGAGGCAAAATGCAAGTCTGCCCTGTGATGTTCTTGCTTTCTGTCCCAAACTTGACTCGTTCTCATTTTTCCATAAGAATAAGAGCAAAAATGCTCCCAACAAAGCGCTTTGGTATTGCAGAGCATAACGGCTTTGAAAAGCATAGCTTTCCTTTAAAAACATATAGCGAGTGAGGAAAACCAGAGCATGACTGGCTAAGCCGTGGAGAAGCAGTAGTCCCGGCAATAAACCAAAGTAGAAAGACTCTCCAACATTTTCCCCTGTCAAAGCATTCGTATCTGTCTGCTTTTGCTCAGCCATTTGCCTCTGCTGCGACGAGAAGGCTTCCTATTTTTTTCGTAGCAAATGTCTTAGTTCCCGAATTATTCGAAGATGCAAAAAACTTCCAAAGATACAACAGGGTCATAAAAAATATAGAAGAAAAGTACAAATGCCCCCAAAGCAGAACAACTCCTTTTCCCTGTATCACTCCCTCTCTAAGAAGTGCCTCCAGATTTTCCCCGGAAACAAGCATAGAGGAAAAAGCCGTAAAAGATAAATTTCACTACAAAAAGCAGATGATTTTGCAGTACCTCCCTTAGGGAAATGCTTTCTGCCCCGGCATATTCATACACTGCATAGTGATTGCTGAGAAGGTACAGAAAGAGGCAAAGTCCATTGAAATTAGGGAGAAGAATCGTCCCTTCATATCCCAGAGCTTCTTTTCCCAACATTAAAAAGAAGAAAAAGAGCAAAAGCAGGAAAGGAATACCGCCAAGCAGTAGGGGCCTGCCACCAGTAAAAATAAATGGCGGATAAATCGATAGAACAAGCAAGGGCTTTTTCTTGCTGAAGCCCTGATCAAAAGCATAGAAATAGTCATAAAATGCTGAAAAGGCCAGAAAATGAATGTAACCCGAGCCATTTAAAAGCATTTCCCACTTATTTAAGCTGTAAAAAAGAAGTAACAACAGAAGCTGCTGCAAAAAGGGCAGCTGCTTTTTTCTCATAAAAAGCAGTAAGGGTTTGCTGGCTAAGAATAGTCCCAGTACCCCAAGTACCCGGTCAAAAATCAGGGTATAACCAAAAGAATAACGGTTTATTTCCCTAAAGAAATAAGTCAAAGGAATTCTCGTTAAAATATCCTTTTGCAGTAAATCCCCAAGCTGAAAAGGCTTTCCCAAATAGGAATTTACCAACCGGATATAGTCGGAATACAAAACATCCGTAGTACTTAGAAGAACATAAAAGAGAATGGCAAGAGCCATGAGGAAAGAAATGAGCAATGAAGCAATAGAGGAGCTTCCCTTCTTTCCCCTTGGAAAATAGATGCTTGCCCGAAGCCGATGCCGTAAAAACTTCCGACCCTGCCACCGGTATATTTCTGTTTTGTCCCTCATGCTCTGCCATGCTCTCCCTCCCTTTCTCCGCTATGTATTAGCTTTTATATAGTCCTTTGAATCCTTTGGCGCAAAGCCATTTTTCATAAATACAGTTTTAAAGCAAATCTATGATATTAGCCAAACTGCTTTAAATTTTCTGCTTTCGAAGCATAGAAGCAAATCTATTTTTCACTTCTACAGTTCCAAAATCAGCTTAATCCTTTCTCCGATCCGGAGAATCTTTTAACATCAGAGGTTGGGAAATACCTCTTGGGTAATATCCCTATAGGCTCTTTCCTCCGGCACTTCTTTTAAAACAAGGCTGTTGTAGAAGTTCGCTTCCGACGGAAGTTCCCTAAAATCCTTGATGAAATGAATCTTTGTGCCCTGTCCGGACATTTCCGGATCAAAGACCTGGAAGAAGGTATCTCCGTAGAACTTACTCATCTTGTAGTTATTTTCCAGAATATAAACTTGTTTTCCCAAAAACATAGTCCCGTAGTACTTCCCTATGGTCTGCTCAGCCAAGGAGTTCATCCGATCCTGATCCTCCCAGAAGTAAATTCTGGGGAAGGACTCACGATATTTCATTTCCGCCGGGAAGCGAAGGCAAACGAAGAGCAGGGCAAAAAATGTGGGAATCGGCATGCCGGTATTTCCCAAAAGATAGGCAAAATACAAAAGAGATGCCGCAAAGCTTACATAAACCCAACGCATTTCCACGCGAATGGTAATAGAGGAGCAACCGATGCAAAGGGCAATAAAACAAAGGAACAATATATTTTTTTCCAAAAAACTCTTTTTCAGCTTGCCCTTACGAATGGCAAAAACCAGAGCCAAAAGAATGCTAAAGGCTAAAAACTGCAATGGAAGCATAAATGACATAGCGATGCTTTCTGCCTACTTCCTCCCAGGGAATTCCTGCAAGGTAATCCAGCTGCCTGAATACCGAAAATATAAAATACCTGAGAAAAGGCATGGGACAGAGCTTTTGTTAGAGAAAAGCCGTCCTGAACCTCCGTTCCTCCCGTTCCCTTCGGTACAAAGGAACCGATGGCCAGACTTCGAATACTGAAGAACAAAAAGGACCTGTACAAAAGGCAGAAAGAAAGGAAAAAAGCTTCGGTTTTTCACAGATTCCCTCTCCGACTTATCCTGTCTTGCATTTACACTTTCACTTACATTTGTATATGCACCTGTACTTGCATTTGTATATGTACTTGTACCAGTATTTGCACTTGTATATGTACTTACACCGGTATTTGCACCTGTACTTTCACTTTCGCCTTGCTCTACTACAATGTACCCCTTTCCCTCAGTAGCACTCCCTGACAAAGCAGACTCGAAGCTTTTGCATAATCTGTAGCTTTCCTGCTATCCAAAAGCTTTCGCATTTTCCGATTCTCCGGCTTCTCTTAGTCCTCTATTCTGCGCCCCTGACACCGGTATTTTCCCCCGCCTTCTTTCCTCTGAAAAATCAGCGGAATGTAAAACAAGGGCAGCAAAGCCACATATCGTTCATGGGTAAAAATCAAGAGGAAGAAAAAAACAGATGTGAAAAAGAGCAGCATTTTCCCAAAAGCTCTCTCCTCGCAGTCGATTTGTCGGTAAAGGAAATACAGCGTTAAAAGGGCAAAGCCCAAAGCCAGGGTTTCCAAAATGCCGATAGCCTGCCCAATCTGGTAATAGGCAAAGTGGGCGGACAAAAAGAAAGCCAAGGGACAAGGGACAGAATACGCTTCTTCGTCATTTTCAAAGAAAAAGAAAAAGAGGAAAAAAAGGCTAGCAGGCTGTTTAGGAAAAATGTTGAAATGCAAGTAACGGTTGGGATCTGCCCCCACCAAAGCCATTTCGATATAGGAAATCGCTCAATACACTGGGCGAAACCGCACCGCCTGCCCAATGGGAAAAACTGAATTCAAAGAAATTTTGCTCCCGGAAAAAGGAAAACAAATACAGGGTCATCCATGTAGAGGCCTTGATGTGAATCTGCCGGTTAATCCAATAGGCAGCGCCTAATAGCAGGAGAAAAGGTCAGCAAATAGCCCCCAGCGGTATTCCTTTTATAATAGCTTTATTTCCTTCTTGTTTCATTTACTCCTTACCTTTCTATTGGCGGATTTCGTAATACAATCCGCCTGTTCTTTATTCCCTAGAGATATAGCGAGGCTGCCACTCTCATCCTACTGTCAACTACCGCTTTCATGCCTTCGGAAACCCTATCGCAAATACTCCGACAGCAACTGCACGATCTTATCTTTTTCTACTTTTTCTTCCTTAGTCAAGGCGGGATAGGGCTCTTTGTTCCAAGGATATTCTAAACGCTCTTTCCGAATCTGTAAAAGCAAAAAGCTGTTCCGCCCTTCGCCATTGGATTCTGAAAAATGCCTTTACGCCATCAAGAGGCAGGATTTTATTTTTCTCCACCAGCATAGGACTTTGGAAAATGCCTTCCTCCGCCATTTGCAAAAGCATCTCCCTACCCGATCTTCTCTCTCATCATGCAGGAAGCTTTGCTCCAAATACACATAGTCGGTATCGGACCACTTTAAGAACCAGGCAAAATAGAGGGGAGAATCGTAAAGTCCCGGACTTCCTCCGGAGCCTTCCACATCCGTAATGCTCTGCACATTACAGGGATACGATAGCATTCCGGCGTCTCTGCAAAGGCCAAAAACATGGTGCCTGGATTTTTGCCATTTCCGAAAAAGACAGGAAGACTTCCCTTTTCTCCTTGATTTTCCAGTTCCACCAAGGCATGGTCATATACCCTTGTTGGCCAAGTCAATGGGGGTGAAGCCCACTGCCCCCGCCCAGCTGGTGGTGATGGTAGTAAGAAATGCTGCAAGATAGAAGGGGAGAAGGCAAAGGCTTTTAAAAGAAAAGCCAAAAAGCTTGGAGCCCTTGCATTTTCTTCTTGAGAACTTATTTCCGAGCACTTCCCATACTAAAGCAAAGGAGTAATGCCAGACTTTCCCATAAAAATATAGTAATTTCCGATCAATCTGCCAAAGCATTACAAAACTTAATAACGAAAAATGCCATAATCACAAGGAAGGACAGGGCAAGGGAAGGTAGTCCCAAAGGAAGCTTCCCTGCTTTTCCCGGGAGGAAAGAAGCCTCTTCCCGGTAAACTATTTCTTCCAAGTAAACTATTTTTTCCCGGTAAATTATTTCCTCCCGCTAAACTATTTCTTCCCGATAAGCATTTTCTTCCTATGGAAAAGCACTGCCATATCCCGAAGACTAAAATCAGCGGAAAAAGCACGCCACTCCAGGCAATGGCTACGTGCTCCATATCCTCTCCCACCGGATAAAAAAGGAAAGAAAAGAGTCTACGGAAAAAGGAGAATGTACTTTCCGAAAGGGAAAGCTCTCCGCTGTAATCCACATGGGCATCCAGATTAAAGGGCCAGTTTACATGAAATCCGATTGCCTTGAAAATGCCGGTAAAGGTGGTGGAAAAAGGCCCCGTAATTAAGAAAGTCGAAGGGTAATCAGTCCTGTATAAATTAGAGAGAACAGGACAAAGGGAAGCTCCGAAGTCCACTTCTCTCCCTTCGCCTGAATCGTATTATGATTTGTGTTGCTATTTATGCCGGTATTCTCATTGATGTTGATATTTTCTTTCGTATTTGCCTTTGTACTCCTCTTCCCTAAAACACTCCAAAAAAGCATGGTGAGAAAAACGATTCCCAGTAGCGTAGAAAAAACCACCGCCGTAGGCTTAAAGCTGTAGCTGAAAAAGAGCAGGAAAGCAGCTTTGCAATCTCTTTCCTTTTAGGAAGAAATACAAGGCGGAGAGCTGCAGCAAAAGGGTGAATAAATCCGTTTTCATGGTAAGGGACATATTCCCCACAGAAGACAGTAGGAAAAAACAGAGTATGCCGATATAAAGCTTCTTTCTGTTTTTTTGAAAATGAAAGAGAAGCAAGCCAAAAATCAGAGCCAAGGCCAGATAAGTCCACAAAGTAAAGGGATAAGAGGAACCCATAGCCCGGAAGATAATTTAAGGGATAGGGTCAAAAGCTCCAATCCTTTGGGATAGCTGTAAACGCTGTTGATTTGCCCGTGGGCAGAGAAAAAGCCCTCCGGAAACAAGACATAAGCACTTCTCAGTCCATAACGAAGGGAGTCATAATCCAAAGCCACATTGCTGCGGTTCATTTGCAGGATAAAAAAGGGAAGGGCAAAGACCAAGGGATATAGCGCTCCCTCCTGAAAGTCCTTTTCTAAAAAGAAAAAGAATCGTTTTATGTCTCGAAAAAATTTGCAGAGTACTTCCCGTGGTAACAAAGCGAAACAAAAGGGCAAGCACAAAAAACCATAAGCTAGAAATAAGCATTGGCAAAAGCATTCGGTGAAGATAGGCAAAGACCAGCGTTGGTAAAATAAAGAGAAGAAAAAGAAAGCTAAGAAAGGGTCTATTTAATGCTGCTCCGGAAGCTTCTCTTCTCGAAAAATTCCCTTTCTCCGGGGCATCCTGCATTTTCCTTTTGAGTAAAAATCCCATAAGACAGAGAAAGAGATAAGCAAAAGCCAAAGCATTTCCCGGAAAGCGACTTGGGTTTTCTCTTCTAAAAACGCTCCATATTTCCCGAATCACGAAAAACAAAAGAAAAAAATAAAGGAAAGAAGACCGATTCCTCCACCGGCGATTGTTTTTACAATGCTTCTCTTCTTCCCTCTGCCATTCCTAAATCACTTACTTTCTCTTCCTGATTGTGTTGCTAAAGTTCTCACTATTGGTATTTCTGTATTTTAGGCTATTTAGGTAGTTTTTTTCAAGACGAAGGACTAAACGAAAAAAATTTTCATATTAAACAGGAGAAATTGCATAAAATAACGCTCGATTTTTTTCAAAAATAAATACAAATTTATAGAACTATGTTACAATCATAACAATCTACAAGTTGGAAAAACAGAAAGGAGATTTTATGGGTGCAAATTGGGTTGTTTGTCTTGTGGTGGTAATTTACCTTCTGGCCATGCTGTTTATCGGCTGGTACTCCTCCACAAAAATCACAAGTAACACGGACTTTATGGTCGCAGGGCGTAGGTTGGGTCCGATGCTGATGGCTGGAACTCTTGCCGCAACGGAAATCGGAGGGGGTAGCTCTCTGGGCGTTGTGCAAAACGGAATGTCCGGTTATGGCTTAAGTGCCGCCTGGTACATTATCACCATGGGAATTGCCTTTGTCATTCTCTCTTTCATGGCTCCCAAGTTCCGTGCCGCCACGGTAAAAACCGTACCGGAGTACTTCCGGAGACGTTACGGAAAATCCTCCGGATTGGTGACGGCAATTATTATGCTGCTTCCTTTAATCGGTCTTACCGCAGGACAATTTATCGCTTCCTCCGTTATTCTTTCCACCATGCTGGGACTAAGCTATAAGCTTTCCGTAATCATTGTTGCGGTGGTGGTAACGGTTTATTCCATTATGGGCGGTCTTTGGAGCGTAACCCTGACCGACTTCGTACAGGTTTTCCTGATTATCATCGGTATGATGGCGGCAGTACCTTTCGCCCTCTCCCATGCCGGCGGTGTGGAAGCAGTGATTCAAAATGTTCCCAAGGAAAGCTTGAATCTTTTTGCGGGCTATGACTTCTTCGGTATTCTGTCTCTCGTCATTATGTACGTAGGAACCTTCTCCGTAGGACAGGAAGCGGTTTCCCGTTTCTATGCCGCAAGAGATGAAAAGGCGGCAAAGCAGGGTGCTTGGCTTGCCGCACTGTTAAACTTTATTTATGCCTTTATTCCTACTGTTTTGGGACTGATTGTACTGGCACTGATTAACATGGGAAAATTCTCTGCCGACGAATTTGCTTCCGTTGGTGCACGATATGCCTTACCGATTCTGGCAATTCGCACCATGCCTGCCATCATTTGCGGTCTGCTCTTCTCCGGTGTAATCTCCGCCACCATGTCCAGCTCCGATTCAGACCTTTTTGGGGAGCAGGCTCCATCTTTTGCCAATGACATTTTTCAAAATCTTCCTGAAGCCAAATGCCAGCAGTACGGAAGTTATGAACGTGACCAAGATTACCATGGTTTTGGTGGGTGTGGCTTCCATGTTTATTGCTCTTTTCAATACCCAGAGCATCGTTTCCATCCTGATGTTCTGCTTTACCTCCGGGCTGCCGGTTCCTTCTTCCCCTATGTACTGGGACACTTCTGGAAGAAGGCCTCCACAGCAGGAACCATTGCATCTTTGGTACTGGGAACCATTACCGTAGTCTATCTGGAGCATGTGTCCAAGGGAATGCTCTTCGGCATCCACTTTAGTCAGGCCATTATTCCCGGACTGATTGCCGCATTCATCGGCTTTATGGTTTTCTCCATCCTCATGCCTCCCGCAAAAGGAAGGTACAGAGTTGGCGGAGGAAGCAGACGACTAATCCGGCCACAGGCTTCCTATAGTGACAAAAGAGAGGGGAACATTGAAGCACTTTCCGACAGATAGTTGTAAAATTGGGGCACGCTCTCGCTAACCTCGCCTCGTAGGGGTACTAAGCGAAAAACTTCAGTTCCTTTGTTTTTCGCAAGTACCCACGGGCTCAGATTGCCCCCTTTCTACAGCTATCTGCCAGAAAGTGCTATCTATTCTTTCCCTCTCTTTTTTTTACCTGAAATCGTTGTGGACGGATTAGGACTTCTTCCAGCACCACCCCTTCTCTTTGGGAGAGTAGCATTTCCACTGCCGAAGCCACATCCTCCGGCAGAAGGTAGCTTCCTTCGTCTCCCACGGTAAAATCCGCATTTCGGTAGAGCTTGGTATCCGTCATGTCCGGTAAAATACTATGTACCTTTAGACCGCTTTTTCTATATTCGGAAAATAGACTTCTAGCGAAGGACAGTAATCCTGCCTTTCCTGCCCCGTACACCGCCCCATAGGTATTTCGTTCTAAAGCCGTCACGGAGGAGATGAATATGATGTGACCCCGATTTTCCTTTAACTCACGCAAAAAATATTGCGTCAATATCATGGGGATTTCCAGATTCAACTCTGTCATCTCTCGAATTTTTGCTTCTTCCACATTTTCCTGCAAGCCATAGTAGGCTACCCCCGCCGAATGCACCAATATAGCAAGCTTTCCCTTTTCCCGAAGGCTTTTTAAAAAGCTGTCCCTTTCTTCTTTCTTCCGTAAATCCAAAGAAATCGCTTGAAAAGAAGGGGCAAGACCGGAAAAGTCTCGAGTCAATACCATAGACGGTATAGCCTGCTTTTTGCAGGCTTTCCGCAATAGCAAAGCCAATGCCGCCGAGGCTCGGTGACCAACGCCAGTTTCTCTTGCTGTTGCTCCTTACACAAATTTTCCAATTTCACACCCCTTTTCTTCTCATGCCCGTGTCTTTTTACAAGCTTCCCTTAGTTCTGTTTCAGGTCTTAGTTCCTGCCTGCCTCTATTTTTCATTTACACCATCTGCTTCCCGGTTATCCCAACGAAAGATTTTTTCCTTTTGGGAGCCTTTCCAGTAAACGGCTATACAAAAAGCCCTCCATTTCTTCCATCAGTTCCTTGGGATAATGGTAGTAACCCCCGGTATTTTCATAGGGAAATTGGGTATGGGGAGAATGGGGCAAAGCCTTTCCCATAGCCTTTAAATAGCTTTCCGAAATCCGAAAGCTTCCCAAACTACAGTCATGAATCTGCTCCATGGGGATTTTTTCAAAAACTTCCTGAAGCAAAGCACCATAGAGCTCCTTCCAACGGGGATGATAAATCATAGGATCAAAGCAAAGCCGTACCAGATAACCTTCTTCCAAAGCCTTTTGAATGGCAAAGATTCGGGAGGAAAGCCTGGCAGTTCCCTCCTCCGCCTCTTCTATAATTTCCTCCGGGGACAGGGTAAAGGCGAAAATCATTCGTTTTCGGCCTTCCGAAGATAAGGGCAATCTTTGCATTTTTCCGCCAAAGCCCTTCTCCCCCTGCCTTGGTTCTCACCTCGATACGAAGAGCATTTTCCTGATTTAAAAAGCGGGCAAATTCCTCCACATAGGGATAAATTCCCTCCATCGCCAGCAAATCCGTATCATAGGAAATGCAGAGATACAAGCTTCCCTTCTCCGCTATCCACTTCCTGCAATCGGCAAAATAATCCTCCAGATTTAAAAACATCACCAGATTGCTGCTGGGGTACATCCCCTGCAAATAACAGTAGGCACAGTGAAAGGGGCAATTCATCAGGAGGAGGTATAGCAAAAATGGCTTTCCGAAAAATCCTGGCATACCACCGCGCCATCATACAGCCTTTGTCCCTCTTTCTTTGCCAAAATCAACTTTCGGCTATGGGACTGGGCAAGCCGCCCCTGTTTCTTTCGATTAAACACATCCTTGTAGTGCTTAATCGGAATGACTTTTGCCTTGGGAAATTTTTGTAAAATCCCCTTGGTTTCCGGGCTCTGCAGCAGGGCCTCCTCCACATAAATATGCCGAAAATGATCTTGATAGGGATAGCTTTTTTCGCATTTTCCTTCCGGCAATGTGCTTCCGGAACGCTCACAAGGGATTGGCGATATAACTTCGGAATCGTTGTCATGAATCTGCAACAGATTACCCGAGCCATTACATTTTACCTGCAAAATTCTTTCGGATAAAATCCATTCCTTCAAAGAGGAAAGGGCTTTTTTCCCTGCTCTTTTATCAATTAACGTAAGCCTACCTTGCTTATCTATATCCTTTCCAACTCCTTTGAGAAGCTCTTCTTTAGCCCCATTTTCGGCATCCTGAAGGGCATCGTTCCCTGCATTCCGTCTTCCGAAAATTCCGCTCTAAATACTCCCGGACTTCTTCTGCGGAAATCCCTTGCAGGAAGGCATAACGAAAGCAGTCTTTCCAGCTGTTTTTTTCCATCACAAAGGAACAATGCAAGCTTTCGGAAAGACTTTTGAAGCCTGCCGAAAAAGCAAGCTCCTTTTCCTCTTCCTTTCTTCTCTCTTTGGATTTTTCCTGTAAAAATCCAATGAAACGAAGAACTTTATCCTCTTCCTTTTGCAAAAGAGCTTGCATTCTTTCCTGCCGGGATAAGGGAGAGAAAGACAGTTTTTCTTCATCGGGACTTACCCCAAAAATCCGTCACACAGCGAAGAAAAAAAGAAATCTTCCGGAGCCAGGTAGAAATTCGCCGCCTGAAATACTGCGGCACTTTCCATATCGTAAAGAAAGGTGTTATCCAATCCGCTAACGCCTTCGGAATCTCCGTGTCTTTCGGAGATGATTTGTTCTTCGGAATCTCCGTGTCTTTCGGAGACGGTATCTCTATTCCCCATAGAATCAAGTTCTAAAATCTTATCTCCTGTTATAAGCCCGGCTTCGGGAAAATCCGGCTTGTATAGTAAATCCGGATAAAATTTGCGACCTGTGCTTTCCTGCTCCAAGCTTTGAATCCAAAACCAGCGACCAAGTAAATCTTCTGAAGCTAGCTTTCTTCCTAAAAATCGCCGCCGCCTTCCCAAGGATAGAAAGCAAATCCCCATTTTTCGCTTTTTCCTCCTGTAAGGTTGAGTACACGGATGCGGAAGCATTAATCTGTCCCTGTCCGGTGATGGTCAGGAGAATTTCTTCCCTTCATACTGCAAAAGGGAAACGAAGTTTTTCGTTTCCCCAGACTTAGTTTCTTGATAAGATGTTCTACTTCTCCCTTGTGCGTACAAAGATATAGACCATTTTTATTCCTTTGTTTTATTTCTCAAGTTTGTTCCTTGGCTTTATTCCTTAGCTTTATTCTTGGCTTTATTCCTTAGCTTTATTCCTTGGCTTTTATTTCTTGGCTTTATTTCTTAGCTTTTTCTCCTGTTCCACTCTTTTATAGGCTTCCCTATAGAAATAATCCTGAGAATTCAATCGTTCCTCCGGCATAGGATCCGGATCATGATATAGACCGTCGGAAAGAAGCCATTTTCCTTTTTCCGTATCTTGGAAACCTAAGTCAAAGATTTTCCGAACCCGGTTCTTGTTATCAGGATCCCAGATGGGTACAGCCACCTCTACCCTCCGAAGGGTATTTCTGGTCATGCAGTCCGCACTGGCAATGTAAAAGCTCCTCTTCCTCTCCCTGTCCAAAAACGGTAAATGCGGGAGTGTTCCAGATACCTAGCTACAATGCTTCGAACGGAGATATTCTCCGTCTTTCCCGGAATTCCGGGGATGAGACAGCAAATGCCTCGTACCAGAAGCTGAATCACTACACCGCTTTTGGACGCGTCAATCAAGGCATCAATAATATCCTTATCCGTAAGGGCATTTAACTTTAAACCGATATATCCTCCTCTGCCCTCTTCGCATTTTTTCTTTTCTCCTTGGATTTTTTCCAGGATGCGATTTTTGTAAACCGTGGGGAGCCACCCAAAGTGCCTCCGTAGATTCCACCGTTTCTCCCAAAAGAAGGGTACGGAAAACCTCTGCCGCATCCTTTCCGATGCTTTGGTTTGCCGTCATCAGGCAAAGATCTGTATACAAAGTAGCTGTTTTTTCGTTGTAGTTGCCGGTTCCGATTTGGGTAATGTAGTGGATACCCTGTTCCGTCTGTTTTGCGATTAAGCAAAGCTTGGAATGTACCTTATAATTGGGCAGACCGTAGATTACCTGACAACCTGCGTCCTCCAAGCGATGGGACATCTCGATATTGTTGGCTTCGTCAAATCTTGCCCGAAGCTCCACCAACACCAAGACTTCCTTCCCATTTTCCGCAGCTTCACAAAGAATATCCACAATCTGGCTGTGGCTGGCTACCCGATAGAGAGTAATCTTAATGGAAACCACGGAAGGATCTCTGGCGGCGTCCTGCAATAAGCCTAAAAATCCCTTCATACTTTCGTAGGGGTAGGACAGCATCAAATCCCGACGTTCTACCTGAGAAAGGACGGATTCCCCTTTTTGAATATAAGCAGAGCTTCTGGGGCTGTACTTCGGATAGAAGAGCTCCGTCTTCTCTCGAAGGCTGTTCTGTAAGGTAAAGAGGAAGGACAAATCCAAGGGTGTTCCGCAGTGCAGGATGTGCTTGTGGGAAATGCCAAGATGCTCCGCTATTTTTCTTCACGGACTTATGCAACTCTCTGGTAAATTCCAAACGTACCAGATTCAAACGGTTTCGCTTCTTTAAAAAGCTGCTCCATCATGCCACGATAATCCAGATCCTCATCATAGACATCCGTAGCGTCAATATCCGCATTGCGAGTGATTCGAAGAATGGACTTTTCCTTAATCTGATAGCCGGGATAAAGCTTGGAAACAAAGTGTAAAATCAACTCCTCGGACAACATGTGATAGCCCTTTCTTCCGGGAATCTCGATGAGTCGTTTAAAGACCGGGTTCCAGCAGGGCACAATTCCCAGCTTCTTTTTGCCGTTCTTACTTTCCAGACGTACCACCGCATAAAAGCTCCCTGATTTTTGTAAGAAGGGGAAAGGCTGTGTCTTTCCCACAATCATGGGAGAAAGGTAGGGACGAATGGCCTGATCAAAAGTAGATTTCAGCTGACTCTGCTCCGCCTTGGACAGTCTTTTGGAAGTTAATGATGGGATGCCCACCGGCTCCAGCTCTCCCATGACCTGCTCATAAATTTCTTTCCGCTTTTGCTCCAGGCGTTGAACCTCTTCTAAAATCAAATCCACCTGTTCTTCACTGCTAAGATCGGTTTTATTATCCCGGGTGGTTTTCTTAGAGCGCATTTGCTGCATCAAGGTACCCACACGTACCATAAAAAACTCATCCAGATTGGTCTGGTAAATGGAAATAAAGGGCAGACGATCCAGGAGGGGTACTCGCGGATTTCCTGCCTCATCTAAAACGCGCTCATTAAATAAAAGCCAAGATAGTTCCCGGTTTTGATACGCTTCTCTTCCTTCCTTCATTTTCCATCCCTCTTTTCTCTCTATATCGGCAGGAAAGAATTTCCCCTTATCCGACTCCTGCCTGTCCATGTGGCTGTCTCTTCCGTTATGCAGTAAGGTCTGCTTCGTTTCTTTCCTATTCCTTAAAGATATAAATCTTCCCTCCCCTCTGTACAGAGGGAAGAGGAAAGAAATTTTGTTTTCTACGAAAATGAAAGCTTCTGGAATGGCGATGGTTCTGCTCTGTCCAAGCCATGACTTAGGCCTTTTCGTTCTTAGCCAAAATCGGCATGATAATTCCCAAGATGGAAAGCACTACCGGGGTAATGATATTTTAAAAGCCATGGTGAAAGGATCATCGGAGTGCATACCCATTAAACAGCAGATTGCAGTAAGGGGCAAAGCACCATACACCAAAGCCCAGAGCCACTGCATTGTTCTTTCAAAAGTAATACTCTCTCGGGAACTTGTCTCCGGCACTTTTCTTAAAGCAATGTAAGTCACGAATACCCAAAGGTAACGAAGAGGCATACATACGGAGTTTAACTTAGTCAGCTGCTTTAATACTGCTGCTGCACCCCGGAACGAAGGACTGTGCCAGGATGATGGAGCCGGAAAGTACAGCTACCATGACAATACCGTTTACATAGCTTCCTTCCTTGTTCTGCTTTTAAAAAGCTTCTTGGGGAAGAATGGACGAGTCTCTTCATTGTCCAAAAAGCATACGAAGGGGAGCATCAATACTGATAATCAAAACCGCAAACTGTCCGATTACGTTACAAAGAGCATAAATCACCAACAAAGCATCTCCAACATGATAGTACTGGTACCAAGCTTCTGGAATGCCCAGTAGGATCCGTTTGCCGCATAGGAATCGAAGGCTTCCTTTGCTTTCGTTGATTAATGCGGGATCAAACATCATACCCATAGCGATGGTTCCCAGCATAGCACAAACCACAACCATGATAGCCAGGGCAATCATTCCTTTGGGAAGCCCCTTACTGGGGTTCTCTACCTATTTACATAAGGAGAAATCTTCTCACATCCGCCTACCGCAAATACCAGGATGGAAAGAGGTGAAATACTCCAAACGGAAGTTCGGGATAAGGTTCTTTAGCTAAAAATCCAAAAGAAACATAGTCTCCTTAGGATTGATAGCCGGTGCCGCAAACATCATTACGATGTAAACAGGGACATAATAAACATACTGGAACCTGCCAGGGTAGCCATCTTCTTCAAGGGGTTTAAGCCCTGCTGGCTACATAGCAGAAGATAATGAGCAAAGCAAAGGTAATCAACTGAATCATGAGCGTGGGGAGCTTATCATAAAGCTCTGCGCTACGGAAGATTACCCAGGACAATGCCTTCAGTCCGCCACTTGGCTTACTGGCAATGTAGGTGATATGACAAGCCCAGTAGATTCAACCTGCATAGTAAGCAAGCTTTGTGCCTAAGGTTTCTCTGATCCAGGAGCTCACACCGCCTCCTGCATGCTTAAATGCAGAGCCCAGCTCTCCTACCATTAAGGCATAGGGGACAAAATAAAGGGCAAACATGAAAATCCAGCTGAAAATAACCTGAATTCCGTTGAACCATACGAAGCCGTTGGTTACGTTTCCAAATCCCCTATACTGTGGAAAAGCTATAAACGCCAGCATTTTTCCAACTAATTTTTCTGATCCATACTTATTCCTCTTCAATTCTAATTGCTGAAATCGTGTCACGAATCTTCCGTAACACAGGTTGAGCGTTTTTCCTCCGACCCTGTTCTCCACTTTCAGTGCCGAAGAAAAAAATCTTTTTTTACGAAAAAGATGATTTCGTAATTTCCGTCCCCCGTCCCAAAAAACAGAGGAGGAGTAGAACAGCTAGCCACTTCCACCATATATCCGGTATCCTTTACCCCTGCTGTTTCGAAGGGGAGTGCATAGCCAGCTGGTAGACCGAGTGTCCACCGTATTCAGGGCTACCTGGCTGTTGGAAATATTTCCAAGGGTAGAGCCTCCCAACATATCGGACCTGTTGGTGAAAATCTGGAAAGGAACCTTTGCCTTTTCGCAGAACTGCTTGAAAATGGCACCGGAAATTCCATCTGTGGTGTACTTTGGTTGGCACTGTACTTAATGACAATTCCCTTATTGATGTAAGGACGGTTTGTGGGATCCGCCTTATCCGGCTGGTTGGGATGTACCGCATGAGCATTGTCCGCAGAAAGCAGGAAGCTGTTCTGCAAAGCCTGCAAATACTCGTCTTCGGTCTTTCCGAAGGCACGGATAATCCGCATTAACACATCCTTTAGGAAGGTGGAAGCCGCACCCTGCTTGGTACCGCTACCTACCTCTTCATTGTCATAGACACAATGAACCGCTACGCTTTGCTTGGGCTTAGCCGCAAGGATTCCCTGTAATGAGGAAAATCCGCACTGCAAATCATCCAGTCTTCCGCTGCAAAGATATTCTTCCTTTGCGCCTAAGATGCAAGCCTTTTCCCTGTTGTAAAGGAAGAGGTCCGTATCCAAAATATCCTCCGGCTTAACCCCCAGTTCCTTTCCGATAAATTCCAGAAAGGCTCCCTTCTCCTGGAAGGAGGAAAATAAAGGCAACATATCCTTTTGGGCATTGAAGGCATAGCCATCGTTGACTTCGCGATTCATGTGAATGGCAAGGTTCGGGATAATCATTAAGTCTCTATCCACATTTAAGAGCTTCGTCTCTACCCCTCCCTTTGTCTTGCAAATGACTCTTCCCGCCAAAGACAGCGGTCTGTCCAGCCAGGGGAGCAAATCATTCCGCCATACTTCTCCACATTCAGCTTCAGATACTCCTTGTCAATCCCTGATTTCCGCATTGGCCTTGATTTTGAAAACCGGAGAATCACTGTGGCTAGCCATCATCTGGAAGCCCTTGAAGTCCCCTTGGGAAGGACAAAAGGCAATTAAAAGCAGATCCATTCCTTGTCACATAGTACTTTTCTCCTGCCTTCAGTTTTCAGGCTTCTCCTCATAGAGAGCTTTTAAAACCGCCCTTTTTCCAAAGCCTGCTTCATATTTTCCACAGCAAAAAGGCATTGGGACTTTTGGTCCAAAAAGTCCATTAATTTACGGTTTATGCTTTTGTTCTTCTTTGTCTATCAGCATATAGACTCCTTTCTAATCTTTGCAAGAACCGGTGGTCACTGAAATACATCGTGACACCCGAATGGCATTATACAGTAAAAGCCCGGACTTTGAAATACCGTCCGGGCTTTTCTTTTATGCTATTTATGCAAAAACGATCTGTTTTATACTGTTTTATTCTCAGCTATTTTTAAAACAATAGCTGTTTTATATCGTTTATTCTAAACTATTTGCTTAAAGCTACTTCTGTTCAAGCTATCTCTTCTGAAAAAAATCTGTTTCTCAAAGGTTTTACAGTGCCGCTTCCACTGCCTTTCTTACCTCTGCCATGTCTACTGTCGGCTCAAAACGGGCAATAACATTTCCCTTTTCTGTCCACCAGGAACTTGGTAAAGTTCCACTAATCTCCGGATTCTTCTCATAGTCCGGATCAATCTTGGGAAGCATATCCCGAAGAAGATCTGCCATCTTGCCTTCTCCGAAGCCCTTAAATCCCTGCTGCTCCTTTAAGAAGCGGTAAAGAGGAATCTGAGTTTCTCCATTTACATCCACCTTCTTCATCTGAGGGAACTGAGTATTGTAGTTTAAAGTACAGAATTCATGAATTTCCTCATCGGTTCCGGGAGTCTGTCCGGCAAACTGGTTGCAGGGGATATCCAGAATCTCCAGTCCCTTGTCATGGAATGCCTCGTACATCTCCTCCAGTTCCTTGTACTGGGGAGTAAATCCGCAGCCTGTTGCTGTGTTTACTACCAATACTACCTTTCCTTCGAAATCCTTTAAGTCCTTCTCTCCGCCCTTGGTGTCCGCTACCTTGTAATCATAAAATCCCATAAAAAACTCCTTCCTATACTAACCCTACGTTCTATTTGAATTCCCTTTCTCCCTCGCTTTCCTCTTCGGATTTTTTTGCAAAAGATTTTTGGCAATTCAATTTTTTACAATCTTTATTGTAGTGAAGACAAACTTTACTGTCAAGGAAAAGAATCTAAAAATTCAAGAAAGTCTAAAAAATCCTCTGTACCTATACTTTTCCTCCAAATGTTGCAATCGCAACAAACTTTATTTTTTCTCTTTGCTATACTTTGCTCAGATTCAAAAATTGTAAGTCAGAGTTTACAGGAGGATAAAATAATGGCAAAGATTACTAGTGATATGTTGGTAGGACAGATTGTAAACGAGTATCCTATGTTGATTGATACTTTACTGGAGGCAGGAATGCATTGTCTTGGTTGCCCCAGCTCTCAGATGGAGTCCTTGGAGGATGCTTGCATGGTTCACGGATTAAACCCGGATGCTCTTGTTTTGGCATTGAACAGTAAGTTAGGAGAGGTAGAAGCGTAATGAGTGCATTTTTAGGGCCGATTCATTATTGGTTATACAACAAGATTCAGCTACAGGAAGAGCTGATTAAGGATATTGTAGCTTACGGCGAAAAAGAGCAATGGAAGGCTTTTGCTGACGGAAGCTTGGCTGAGAAAACGGTAAATAAGGAGTTACGTCCTTTAAATGAATTGATTGACGTAATGAACATTCACGGATGGTTGCAGGAAAGAGTTCAGGATGCGGAAGCTCGCTACGCACTTTTGGTGACTACCGTTCTGGCAGAGGATTCTTCCCGTCTTTCTTCCTTAGAAGACATTGCCTTTCAGTTTGGACAGAAGCACGCTTTTGGAGGCTGACTCCGATGCCAGTGATGCCTACAGAAAGATTGACGATTCTCTTTTAAACGGTATGCCCTGTGACAGAGTAAATGTCTTAACAGAGCAGGATGTGGACAGAACCTCCTGGCAGCAGGAAGAGGATATCCATGCCCCCTTCTGGGAAGCCGTTTCCGGAGATCCCAAGGTTTACTATCAGTTGAGAAGAAAGATTATGGAGGGTATGTTAAAGGATACTAAGCTCCATTTGGATTCTCCTGATGAGAACCATTACAGCATTTACAGATAAAGGAAAATGCTGTCGGTTCAGATTAAAGGCTGGCGTAATGCCATGCATCCCGGCGATACTATATTTTTATAGGAATCTTTTTATTGAGGGGTCATCACTTTGAAGAAACCCTTCTCCTATTGCTATTGCAAAAATTTCAGAAAATACGAAAAGAGGAAGTTTATGAATCAAAGTGTAATTCTTATGGAAGAAGACCATGCCAACATCAATAGAGCTTTAGGCGTTATCCGTAACATTTGTCTGCAGCTGATGCAGGGAGGGGAAGTTCCCGATGAGGATTTCCGGGAAATTATCGAGTTTGTACGGGAATATGCGGATAAGCATCACCACGGTAAGGAAGAGAAATTCCTCTTCCCTGTGATGGTAAAGAAGTTGGGACCTGTTGGCGATAAACTGGTAACTCACGGTATGCTGGTGGAGCATGATTTAGGAAGAGCGGATGTTTTATCATTGGAAACCGCCCTGAACGAGTATAAGAAGAATCCTCGTCTTGAGTTAAAGCTGGACATCTTGTCCTATGCTATGGCTTATGCTCACTTATTACAGCTTCATATCGAGAAGGAAAACAGTGTGGTATATCCCTTTGCGGAAAGAGGTCTAAGCGAAGAAGATTTCAAGGAAATCAATGAGAAGAGCCAGATTTTCGAGGATGAGCAAACTGCCAAGGGTGTGCAGAAGCATTACCTGGATATTTTGGAGAAGCTGGAGAAGAAGTATCCGGCAAGCGCACAGGCGTAATATCGAAAATTAGAAAAAAATGAGCTGTGAAAATCATATCGGTTTTCTATGCAATATAGGGTCTAAATCAGGGGCACATATCGCCCTATTTCAGACCTATATTGCTGAAAACCTGCTTTATAATTTTGATTTTTTATAGCTTCTTTTTTATTTCACCGGATATCACGTTCTTATGCTCTTTGTTTTGCATTTTCTTTTTCCTTTATCTATACTTGAAGAAACTATGCAAAAAGGGTTTATATAAATGGCACAAGATACCTTGAACATTTCCATAAACGAGGCTCCGGTTACAAGAGAGGTGCAATGCAGGCATTTACGGCTTTACGGGCGCAAGCTAAAGCTAATGGCATTTCCGGTATGAGCCCGGAGGATATCAATAAAGAAATCGATCTTGCCCGAAGAGAGGCGGAGGCATGATTTACCGTACGTAACTGGGAAAAATACGTTTGTTCTTTAGAGAAATTTTACTACCTATTCCCTCTCTTCTATGATAGACTGAAAACCAGTATAGGGTATTTTTATATATCGACAGCATGTGAACTGCTCTTGGCGATACAGAAATAAGGAACTGGGAAAGAGATTTTTCTCCTTCTACAGTTCCTTTTGTTTTGCCTTGTATTCTTTTTATCAAACCATACACTAAGCTTCTGCCGGAGCATTCCTCAAATCCTTTTCTTCCCTCTACTGCTTTAAAATAAAGGTATTCCGATCAAAGTCAATGATTCCTTCCTCCTTCAACTGGGAAAGCTCTCTGGTCATGGCGGAGCGGTTGGTACATAAAAACTGTGCCATATCCGTACGGCTTAGTCCCAGTTCGATGTATTTGGATTTTTGTTTTTGTGCCTGTAAGGAAAGGTAGGCCAATATCTTCTCTCTAAGGCTACTTCGAGAAGTCACCTCAATCTTTTCCATCAGCTGAATATTTTTCTTTCCGATTAAATCAAAAAGATTCTCAATCAGGCGGAAGTGGAAGGCGCAACGGTTTTTACAGACATGAATGGCCTTTTGGAAGGAAATAAACAGTACCTCCGCCTTGCTGGCCGCCACAAAGCTGACATACTCTCCCGCAGCGGTATTATTGCCGAAGGTCTCTCCGAAGATTTCTCCCTCATTCATATAGGTAAGAAGGGTTTCATTTCCCCACACATCCGTCTTTAACATATGGATGCTGCCCTGCAATACTACTCCTACGTGTTGCTCATTCTTTTCCTCCAAATGAACAATCTCCCCTTTCTTATAGGAGCGGACATAGCTTTTCATGCAGTACAGAAGGGCATTCAGGTTCTCCGTCTCCACCCCATTGAAAATTTCCAAATCTCTGTAGCGAAGGAGTTCATCCCCCTTTAAATGTTTCTTCTTTTCCTGTTCCCTACTATGCACGGAGGTAAAGGAGACTTCCCCCCTTTGCAATGCTTCTCTTTCCTTCCCACTAAGCACGGAACAGTCCTTATCTCCTATCCCTTGATGCGTTCTTTTTTCCTCGCAATCCGGGCAGGTACAGCCCTCTCCATGATTTTCCTCGGAGCATCCGCAAGAATGCCCATGGGAGTCGAACCCATGTCCGCAAGTGCTTTCCTCAGTGCCTCCCGAGCAAGCGCAAGAATGCTCATGATAGCCTTCTACACATTGACAGCTCTCTTCAGTACTATTCTTTTTCTTCATTTCCTGACCCATTTTTTCTTTCTCTCCTGTTTTTTTCATTTATTTACTTAAATTTTTATCTATAATACTCTCTTTCAGATAGTTTGCACTAGCGAAAAATAAAAACAAAGCCCTATTCCATTTCATGTTCCCTGTATTCGTGATTCTTCTCTATTGGACTCCGATTTTCTATTCATCCTCTATGCATTTTCCCTATAACTTATATAAAAATACTTAAATTTTTAAATATTGTATTTTTATATACAGAGTTTATCAGCATTTTGTTGCCTATGCAACATTTTTTTCTCATTTCCCAGGTATGATAAACAAAGTAATGAGTCTAGACATTTTTCTTCAGGAGGGAAAAAATGGAAAACAAAATGTTTTGTTATCAGTGTCAGGAAACAGCAAACTGTTCCGGATGTACCGTATCCGGTGTTTGCGGAAAGAAGCCAGGTAGCTGCTATGCAGGATCTTTTGGTTTATGCAACCAAGGGATTATCCGCTGTGGCTCAGCAGTTAAGAGCCGAGGGAAAGGGAAGTTTCTCAGGAGTTAAACCACAGAGTAACCATGAACCTTTTCATCACCATTACCAATGCAAACTTTGACAATGATGCTATCATTGAAAACATCAAGGAAACCTTCGCTTTGAGAGATGCGGTTAGAGCAACACTTTCCGACAGCTCCAAGCTTCCTAAGGCAGCAACCGTAGAAGTAGCAGAAAAGGATTACTCCCATCTTTGCACAGAGCATCGGTGTTTTAGCTACTGAAAATGAAGATATCCGTTCTTTAAGAGAGTTAATCACCTATGGATTAAAGGGTCTTGCAGCTTATTCCAAGCACGCAAATGCGCTTTTAAAGGATGATGCCAATGTTGACGCTTTCATCCAGAAGGCTCTTGCCGCAACATTGGATGACAGCCTCCGTAGACGATTTGGTAGCTCTTACCTTAGAGACCGGTAAAGGTGACGTAGAGGGTATGACCTTCTTGACGAGCAAATACTTCCGCTTATGGAAACCCTGAAATCACTACCGTAAATATCGGTGTTCGTAACAACCCCGGTATCCTGGTTTCCGGACATGACCTTAAGGATCTGGAAATGCTCCTGGACCAGACTGAAGGAACCGGCGTAGATGTTTACACCCACTCCGAGATGCTTCCTGCACACTACTATCCTTTCTTTAAGAAGTATAAGCACTTCGCAGGAAACTATGGAAATGCTTGGTGGAAGCAGAAGGAAGAGTTCGAGCCATTTAACGGACCAATCCTGATGACCACAAACTGTATCGTTCCTCCAAAGGACAGCTATAAGGACAGACTTTGGACTACCGGTGCTGCAGGTTATCCCGGATGCAAGCACATCGGCGGAAAGTACGGCGAGATCAAGGATTTCTCCGCTATCATCGAACAGGCTAAGTCCTGCCCTGCTCCAACAGAAATCGAGACCGGAACCATCGTAGGCGGATTTGCTCATGAGCAGGTATTTGCCCTTGCAGATAAGGTAGTAGAGGCTGTAAAGTCCGGCGCTATCAAGAAGTTCGTGGTTATGGCAGGTTGTGACGGAAGACAGAAGAAGAGAGATTACTACAGAGTTTGCCAAGGCACTTCCAAAGGATGCTGTAATCTTAACCGCAGGATGTGCAAAATATAAGTACAACAAGCTGGATCTTGGCGATATCGGCGGAATTCCAAGAGTTTTGGATGCCGGACAGTGTAACGACTCCTACTCCTTAGCCTTAATCGCTCTGAAGCTTAAGGAAGTATTCGGTCTGGACGATGTAAACAAGCTTCCTCTTGCTTACAATATTGCTTGGTACGAGCAGAAGGCTGTTATCGTTCTTCTTGCCCTTCTCTACTTAGGAGTAAAGAACATTCACCTTGGACCAACTCTTCCCGCCTTCCTTTCTCCCAATGTAGCAAAGGTTCTTGTAGAGAACTTCGGTATTGCCGGAATCGGAACCGTAGAAGATGACATGAAGATTTTCTTCCCGGAAACAGCATAAACGAGATGTCGTATGCCTTGCCGGCGATAGCCTTTAAGAATAAAAGAAGCTAGCGTACGCACCACTCGCGATAGGTATTAAGAATAAACAAGTAACATTTGCTTTGCAAACGATACTCATTAAGAATCAAGGAAAGCCGCCCCTATGGGGCGGTTAATCCGATATAAGAAATCGTTTTATTTTCGGAAGCTGAACAAGTTCCAGTCAAAACATCATTTGCCCAAAATCTTATCTTCTGGGAAGCACCGGAAAAATCTCTTGCAAAAGAGAAAATCTTCAACACGCAGTAGAAAGAGAGCTATACAATGTATTCTATTCAATGTAAACGAATTTATGAAGAAAAAACAGATAAGGATGGATTTCGTATCCTGACGGATCGACTTTGGCGACGAGGCATCACAAAGGAACGTGCCGCTTTGGATAACTGGGCGAAGGAGATGAGCCCTTCTACTTTTCTTCGCAAAACTTTCAATCATAAAGAGGAGAATTTCCCCTTATTTGAGAAAAAGTATTGGGAAGAGCTGGAGAAGAATCCGGAGAAGGAGCAATTTATTGCTTTGGTTAGAGAGCATCTTGCTCATGAAAATGTTACCCTTCTCTATGCTACTAAAGAAGAGCGTTTTAATCAGGCTGTGGTTATGGAGGGCTGGCTGAAGGAGAAGCTTTCGGAAGAAGCAAAGGAGCATTCCGCTTAATGCGCTCTGATGCAGGATGAGTCTGTAATAGTAGCATGCTTTTGCTAAGCTCGCCTGCGTAATGAAAGGCTGTACCTGTTTAAGAAAGAAGCTCCAATGCAGTATAGGCATGAAATCGGGCACGCTCTCGCTAAGCTCACCCCTGTGAAGGGAAGGAACTGGAAAAATTAGAGGTATGCTCAGATGCAGTATAGGTCTGTATTCGGGGCACGCTCTCGCTAACCTCGCCTTGACTGAGCAGTGGTTTATGTTAACCACTGCTTACTTTGCTTCGCAAAGCAACTTCCTTCGGAAGTTGGTCTGCATCAGGACGACTTTTCTGATGAAAAGTCTGTCGCACAGCATTCAACTTCAGCTTCGCTGCTCGCTTTCAGTAAGTACCGGCGGGCTCAGATTACCCCTCTTACAGACCTATACTGCATCATTCGCTCAATTATTGATTTTTACCGTCCTTCACTTCGTCGGCTTTCGGTAAGTTCCGGCGGGCTCAGATTGCCCTCTTTCATGTCTATACTGCATCTGTCGCTTCAATTATTGATTTTTACAGTCCTTCACTTCGCCGGGGCTCTGTAACTTCTGCCAAACCCAAATTACCCCATTTTCAGACCTATACTGCAATTCGCTTCAATTCACTGATTGTCACAGTCCTTCACTTCATCGGTGCTCTGTAACTTCTCCAAACTCAAATTGCCTCATTTTCAGACCGATTTTGTCGAAAATTTCTTTATTCTGCTTCCATTTCTTCCATATTCATCTCTACCGGATTTATTCCTTTTGCTTCGAGACCTTCCTTTTTCTCTAGGGACTCTTGGATAGCATCCTTCATAGTGTCCATGCCGTTGTCTCCCTGCTCTTCCTTTTCTTCTCCTCGAATGGATTTCTTCTTTTTATCCTCTTCAACGGTTTTTTGCAGGCTTCTCATGGCTATAGTGTATGACATGAAAGCTTTAGGGATTTTTCCTTCTAAAAATTTCCAAATCTTTCAGACTCACAGCTTTTCCGGAGCCGTACAAAAGCGCAATTCGAAAAGCATCCGTCTCATCCTTAAAATGCTTTTGGATGCCTCCTCTCCGGATTTTCTCGCATTCTCAAAGCTCTTCCAGCCGGGACGCCCAATCCTGCTGAAAAATCCTTCTGCTGATTGATATCCTTCACATCCTTTTTCCATATCCTTTCAAAAGATCGGAAAGGACGTCAGCAAGATCGTTGTCTTCCTCCTGCCCCTTTGCTTTTTGAGAAAAATGCCTTCATATTCTGCACTAAGCTGAATACTGTCTTTTCGCACCAAAGAGCCTTCCTTGGCTCTGGGTTCGCTCATTCTTTTGAAACCGACTTGCTTCCTGTATGAAGCTTTGAAATATCACGACTTCGGGGGAATGCTTTAATCTCCATTTTGCCTCCTTTGCATAGAATTCTTACTATTCTATTCGACCAAAATCGGCAATAAAATTATCGTTTTAGGCTAATGCTTTCTCTCTTTGGAAAAATGTAAAGTCTGCATCTTCCCTCTCCGGAAAAAGCTCTTCAACCACTTCCTGAACAGATACAATTTCCTGAAGCTTTTCCACATTTGCCCCGGAGAAGAAGAGGCCTTCCTCCACATTTCCTCCACTGCGGAAATAAGGGCATGGGTAATCAATACTTCACCGTTCCCGGATCACAGCCGTGAATACAACGGGAGCAATGCTTGGGGGCAATCCGCCCGGTAAGTCCGAGCTTCTCTAGCATGGGACTCTTCACCGCCCTTCCCGGCATGCCCACCGGACTATGGATAATTTCCAGGTCATTTTTCCTTCTTGGAAATGAGGTACTCTTTATAGGCAGTGCTGGCATCACATTCCTTGGTGCCGATAAAACGGGTAGCCATCTGTACACCGTAAGCTCCCGCTTCCTGCATTCTTGCAATGTCTTTCCTACTCCAAATGCCTCCTGCCGCAAAGAGAGGAATCTTCCGTCCGAACTCTTCTTCAAAAACCTGCAATACGGAAAGCACCTCCGGAATCAATTCTTCCAAAGGCTTGGCTGTGGCTTCTTCCCACCTCTGCCGCCTTAAAGCCCAAAATGTCCCCTGCCAGGTCACTTCCAGCACCACAAAAATCTGCTGTTCTTTGGTATTTTTGGCTCCAGGTCTTGAGCAAAACCTTGCAGCTCTTCCGCTGGAAACAATAGAGCGCAATCAAAGCAGTCCCTTCCGGTACCAGCTCCGGTAAACTTAGAGGCAATCCCGCTCCGGAAATCACCGCATCAATCCCCTCTTCCACAGCGACTTTTATGGCATCCTCCCATTGTCTGGTAGCCACCATGGCGTTAATGGCAATCATTCCTTTTCCTTCGCTAAGTACCTTCGCTCTTTGGATTTCCTTACGTAAAGCCCGAAGATTGGCTTCCTCCGGAGCGCGGCGAAAGTCCTCTTCCCGATAACCGCAGTCCGCTGTACTGATGCAGCCCATGGCTCCTGTTTTAGCCACTGCTCCCGCTAAGCCGGAAAGGGAAACTCCCACTCCCATACCTCCCTGAATCAAAGGAATCTCTAAACCTCTATTTTTCAACTGACCCATTTTCCGCGTCCTTTCTGCTAATGGAGAAGGAATACTCTTCTTCATGTATCAATATTTTTAATTATATTCCTTTTAATAGATTAAATCATCCGCAAACCCCGTCAAGTAGTTTACGAAACTACATTCGAAGTTCTTTCTTGTATTTTTCTTAAGATACGGCTGTTTGGACGCGGATTTTTCGGTTTTTCCTTCATCAGAGATTAAAATAGACGAGTCAAAAAGAGGTGTATCAATCATAAAGAAAAGATATTTTCGCAATATAGGTCTGAATGCGGTGAGTCTGAGCCCGTCGGTACGCGAAAAACAAGAGAAAACGTAGTCGCTTAGTATCCGATACGTGGCGAAGCTGCAGAAGCGTGCCCCTGTTTCAGACCTATATTGCTTAGCAAATTTCTTTTTGATTTTTACAACCTCTCTCTGTTTCTTTTCAGGGTTTTTAATCGCTATTAAGCCTTTGCTAATGCCTCACCAAAGAGCCTTGCAGTTTGCTCAGTCCTTCCTCATCAGGAGTGTTGTTGCAGATAACGGGAGGCGCTACCATTACAGCACCTGCGCCGGTCATTCTTGCTTCCAATCACGCATCCACTGTCCATCGCCCCAGATCATAGGATCCGAAAAAGACCGATCTTCTTGCCAGAAACTGGACGGTAAAATCCTCTACGAAGGGCTCCATCTCTCCCTCGTCCAGCACCTCATCTCCACATAGCGAGGGCATCCCTAATCGCATAAACTGCCTCTCCTGCTAAGTCTGCTGCAGAAATATCGGATGCGCTAACCATCTTTAGCCTCTCCGCCTGCTGCCTGGATTCCCTCAGTAACTGCCTTTGCCATCTCCTCTGTGTTTCCTGTCTGATTGAAAATACCATGAATCATCTTTTTGTCCTCCTTGATTTTTATGCCTAAAAATATTGAATTATTCAATACTTTGGTTTGTAAAGTGAATTGATTGAGAAAGTCTTTTTCTCTAGAGGAAATATCTTTTTCTCTTGTCTATATCCTAGCACTTAACTAGGATATATTTGTTACAAACGCAACATACTATAACTTTCTACCCTTCTTTTACCTTTTTAGATTTCTTTTGATAGGTTCATCCTCTAATGGTTTCTGCTCTTGTGCAGTAGCTTTTCTCTTAAAGCCACCTGACGCTTCTAATGTGATAAGCCATCCCCAAATCTCTACAGCTTAAAGCCGGATTTCAGCATCAGGTAAAGCTTTTGAATGCACATGTCATAAAGCTTTCGAAAGCAAGCTAGTGCACCTCCACCTCGGTAAAGACCTTCCAATAGCCGGTGAGCTTCGGCTTCTGCCAGCGATTCTTCATATAATCTTCACATCCGAAGGGATAGCCAAGGAAGACGCTACCTCGTGGGGAAAGTCCGCCTGTTTCTGCCTTATACCGGGCAAAACGCCGTGAAATGCCGAAACTTCTTCTAAAGAGAAATTCTCATAGCCCACAGCTAAAGCTCTGTAAAAAGCCTGCACAGTCTTTTCTACTCAGAAGCTCTCCAGCTTTTTCCCTATGGTACAGGAGAATGCTTTCCTTTTTCCCGCTATGAAGACTAATCAAACAAATCTCAGTGCCTGAAAAAGTTCTTCCAAAAATCTGTTTCTCCGCCTTAGTTACCGTGATAATGGCAGAAGGCTTTTCAATCCTGTAATTACAGGGGCATTCAAACAGATATGCTCTGCAATATAATCTTCTATAGCCCTCTTTCTTTTGCATTGTCCTTCTCCATCCTCTCTCCCTTTCGGTTAGTTAGTATAAACTAACTCTAAAGGGATTATATTAGATTAATGCTAACTTTGTCCAGTAGGAAATAAAAATTTTTCAAGATAAGTAGGATTTTCATAGTTTCGCCTGGACATAATACTTTCAATATTTTATAGAAATATGTTTCTATCTTTGCCTGATAATTTATATTTATAGAATTATGTTTCTATCTTTTGCAATGCCCCTATGCATTTTTGCATTGTGCTATAATTTTTGAGGAATTTCTTTGCAATCGATTCCAAAAATCATTTTACTGATTGCTTGCTAGGTAGATAGGAGGAATCATGATCCTAATTGAAAACGGAACCCTGGTTAGTCCCGAGAAAGCTTCCTTGGAGACATTTTGATGAGGGAGAAAAACATCGAAAAATTTTCGAAAAGGACAGCCCTAATTTTCAGGCGGGAAAGGGATAAGGCTTTAGCTTCCGAAAAATGCTGTAGAACGGATTGATGCAAGCGAAAAGCTCTATTTTCGGGCTTTATTGACTGCCATACCCACTTTGAACTGCATGTTGCCGGCACTGTAACGTGCGATGATTTCCTCAGGTACCAGCACGCCATCTCCGGGCGGAACCACCAGTATCGTGGATTTTCGGCACTCAGTATAAGGGCGAAACCCTGATGGAGGGCTTTAAAATTGGCAGAGGCTGATTTAGGCGCTTCCCTGCGACTACGGCTTCCACATGTCCATCAGCTGACTGGAACGAAGAGGCCAGCAAGCAATGTCAGAACATGATGGACGAGGGCTGAGCACCTTTCAAGGTGTATATGACCTATGACATTCAGGTGGATGACGAGGAAATGTTTTACATTCTGAAGCAGCTGAAGGAAGTAGGCGGAATCACCGGGGTACACTGTGAGAATACCGGTATGATTGCTGCCTTACAGAAGAAATACAGCGCTGATGCGAATACGAGAAAATCCGTATCTTCCCACTATCTTTCCCGTCCGGATGATGCGGAGGCGGAAGCCATCAATCGTATGCTCTATATTGCCGATGTGTAGATACTCCCATTATTGACGTGCATTTGACTCTGATAGGGATTAAATGAGATTCGAGATAGAAAACGAGGTCAAGTGGTATTTGCAGAAACCTGCCCTCAATACCTTACCATGACCGATGATCTCTACAATTCCGATTTTGAGACCTCCGCCCGTTATGTAATCGCTCCCCCTCTTCGGAAAAAATCCGATCAGGAAGTCATTGTGAAGGCTCTGGCAGATGGGAAATCCAGACCATTTGTACCGACCACTGCTCCTTCACCTTAGCACAGAAGGATCTGGGCAAAAGAGGATTTTCGGAAAATTCCTAGCAGAATGCCCGGCGTGGAAAACCAGAGGAGAAGTCATTTTCTCGAAGGCGTGGTAAGGACGAATTTCCGAGGAGCGTATGGCTGCGTCTTCCTTTCGAGAATCCCGCAGCTCTACGGCACGTGTCCGGAAAAGGGAATCTTGCAGGAAGGGTCTGACGCGGACATCGTTTTGCTGGATCCCAATAAGAAGAAAAACCATTCGCAAAGAAGACCAGGTTTCGCTCGACTATGCACCATTGGAAGGACTGGAAATTCAGGGCTGCATCGAAGAAGTGTTCCTGAGAGGAGCTGGCGAAGGTGGCAAGGTACTCTGGAGAATCAGGAAAGTATCTGAAGAGAAAGAAGTTCCAGCCGGTGGTATAAAGAAGGCGAATGTAAAGCGAATGTTCAGAAAAAGATTCTGTCTCATTCGGGGGCTTTTCTATATAAAATTGATCTACTATTTCTGTCAAAAAGCTCACATATTAAAGTTTACTCAATGACATATAAAGGCCTCCTAGTAACAAGATAATTTTCTCACAGGAGCAGATGCATCGATTGTCTCCAAAAGTCATTTTCAAATACTAAATACATTGTCTTGCCATTATATGGCATTAGATAAGATAGCATAGAAGAATCCGGATAAAAATCACAGCGTATTTCGAGATAAACATATTCGCTTGGATCACCATCTCGCACGATTGATCCACAGTCTTTCGGTTTTCGTAAAATCAATAATTCCAAAATGTTTTTGAGAAACTCCATGTCGTAACCAGCAAGCAAAATCTAACATCGTGACCAGCTTTTTCTCCAGTCATAATATGTCCAACTACCAATCTTTCCTTGAATAGGCATATCACCCTTATTCTTCGCCTCCTGAATCTTTAAGCCTCGCCTTGCCGCTTCTGCCATGGCTTGTTCTTGTGCCTGGTCTCTTTTGCCGTCTTCTCCCAGATACTTTTCCGTCAATCTCTTGATTTCTTGCCATGGTGCCATCTCCCAAGAGATAGTAGATCTTCAATCCATTGATTTTTGCCATGGTGCCATTGGGCAAAAGATAGTACCAGCCTTCCTGCTGTTCCACCCACTCCTGTTTTTGCCATGGAGCCGGTGGATTTAAAGTAGTGCCATTCTCCATCGATTTCCGCCTCATTGGTTTCGATAAAATAAGTTTCCTACCCGATAACGCC